>JAABUM010000057.1_pt1 | contig 278895 bp, 313 predicted proteins | sample 5559161 | NCBI WGS metagenome assembly JAABUM01 (sample SAMN10711868, study PRJNA513369) | rock metagenome | isolation source: Antarctica rocks | place: Antarctica: Victoria Land, Siegfried Peak nord
CCAATCCCTCACTCACTCCAACCACGCCGCACACCATTCCCCTAAAACCTCACCCTCTTTCATGCCGCCCCCCCCCCGCTCCCCCCTCGCACAAACCCAAGTTAAGGTAGTTAGTAGTCCCAAAACAAGCATCATGTATCAAACCTAGTTCTATTCCTCTTCCAATCCTCAAACAGAGAACGACCGGCCCAAAGGTCTTATTTTAGGCGATGTTCCGTATCTCTGCTACAACAAGAAGATGAAGAAGAAGATAGCATCATCGCTCCAACTCCCCGAATCAGAAGATGCAGTATTTCCAACTCACCGCCATATTCCCTATAACCTATAAACATGCGGTACGTACTGTAATTCAGCTAGCCAACATAGTAGTGATAGGCTAGGGAAAACAGCCTCCGATCCATCCAAAGAATACTGCACATCGAGACGGGAAAAACATGCGCTGCATCCTCCCCTCATCCATGAAAACCACACTTGGGGTACATGACCGTTAACGGTCGGCCAAGAATCTTCCATCCAACCCACGGTCTCAAACTCCAAAATCGTCTCGTGCATTTCTTTCGCGTACCTTATCAGTCATCCTCGTCGCTTTCGTCAGACATATCATCCGCAGTGAGAAACTTATGGTCGTCCACCTGCCGACGATATCCTTCCATCACCGTATCCCTCCCGCTCGCACCTTCTAAAACATCCAGCATCTCCGTCTCCTGAACGACTTCGCCGTCAGTCAGCGGTGTCGACCTGCCCGACCCTTCTTCCCCATCGTCTACGGGCGGCGCAAAGTCCCACACTTCCATGATCGTCCTTCCGCCTCTGCAAGCCATGACCACGCATCTCTCGCTCTCGAAAGCAACCCTCCATACCGCCTCAGCTGGTTGGCTCAGCTCTCTCATCAGACTTCCGGTGCCCGTATCCCAGATCCTGACTCTGCCGTCGGAGCCACCACTGACGATACGTGCGTCGTCGAATTGGAGAGAAGTGACGCTATTGTCATGGGCTGCTAGGCGGTGAATGGGGGTGTAGGAGGTGAGCGACCAGACGCGTACGGAGCCGTCGGAGCCCCCAGTCACAAGGGTATTCCCGCACATCTGCAACTGGCCAACAAGGGAAGTGTGACCTTGCAGGATAGCTTGACAGGTTCTGGAGATCATTAGCAAGCTAAGGGGATATCCACGTGGCATTGCTTACCCGTCTCGAAAATTCCATATTCGGACGCTGGTATCCAAGCTGCCCGTCGCTATCCTTCGCCCATCAAATGCGATAGCATAGATCTGGCTGAAGTGGCCTTGTAGAGTGCGAAGACATTGCCCCGTCGATATGCTCCAAATCTTGGCAGTTGTGTCGTAGCTGCCAGACACGACCAAATTCCCATGGATATCTAGGCATCGTACGCTGGCTTGGTGGCCCATTAGAACGTTGCTGCAAGTTCCCGTGGACAAATCCCAAACCCGAAGGGTGGTATCTCGAGAACCAGAAATAGCAGTTGTGGCGTTGGACATCTTCAAGCAGCGGACAGTGGATGTATGTCCGCGCAATGTGTAAAGACTCGTCCTGTAAATCTGATCAGCATAAGATATGGCCCTTGTGATGATCCATCTTACCCGGTAGCCATGTTCCACACCCGGACATCTCGGTCACATCCACCACTGACGAGTATGTCATCCCAAGGCACCATGGCCCAGACGCCCAAATGATGTCCTTGTAAGGTTCTCTGATGATCACCTTTGGTATTGAAGACATGTATCCTAGAATTATCGAGAGCCACGATGATGTACATCTTTGTTAAGTGAAGACTAGTGACTACGCCAGGATCTGGCGTTATGTGTTTCGCTGTCATCAAGCCACCCTTCCTCCATGCCGATTCCACCAGGAACCTATGCTTGAAGTGTGAACGGTGGGTCGATTTAGGTCTGATATTCTTCAGTTTCCGGATCGAGCTAGTCGCAAGCACAGGGTCGGCATGGGAAGGCCTGCCATTTGAGTTCTCGTCGATCGCTGATATGCTGTCCAGAGCCATGGTCGGAGATGCTGGGTGCAGGTGATGACCGTAGAATGCCTGACCAGTCGAGGTGCTTGGAGTGAAACTTGATCCCACCGAATCGATGGAGTTTCTCCTGTACGCGTGTTTCTCGCCCAAGGTCTTCCAAGCTTGGTCGTCGCTCATGATCTCGCGCCACCTTCTTGAAACTTGTAAGGCTCGAACGAAGGTCCTTGGATCGTCGATGAATTCGAGTATCTAGCAGGTATTAGCGCGGTGGTGTTCAGGCATGGACGCACGTACTTTGAAGCATAGCTCATTCGGCAGAACCTTGAACGGGTCCTTCTTCAGCCTTGGGCTGACGATCTTGTGCAGCAGGCTCAGAGCTTGATTATCACACAGATCCACCAACGACCTAAGCCAACTCTCTTTTGCGGTGATATCCAATGTCACAAACACGTGCCTTGCTTCATCTAGCACTGGATCCTCGGCCTCGTCCATGGACATTGGATGCCAGGAAGTGGGGGATCGTTGATGAGGGGTGGGGCTCGGTGCAGGCGTTGGCGGAGAGGCAGGAGCGGAGGGCAGCAGCGGATTTGCCATACTCTGGGGCATCGATGTATTGTTGGTACTTGGCGTCAGAGGGGGTTTGGGATGGGAGTGCTGCACCGAATCTCGCCTTCTAGACAGGCGATGACCAAGGGCCATGGGGGCAGATGGGCGTCTTGCGTGCAAAGACATGTCGTGATCCGAATCAACAGAGGCCATTCGGCCATGACTTCTGCTACCGAAGTCCATTGTTGCCCATGGGAGATGACCGGCGGAAGAACTCGTGCTCAGCTTGATGTGCTGATGTAGTCGTACAAGCGTGACAGGTGATGCACGGTCCTATGATGATGTCGCACCACCAATCCTTCGTTATCCAAGACAGCTTCCCAGCTGTATCCTTCAAACTTCTTAAGGAATATGATTCGTCTCAGACCTGGTCCTAATGAAGCTTTTGGAGTCTTAGACTACTGTTGCGATTGTCTTAGGAATCTCCTGAGTAGCGAAGCTGATCGAGAGGACTTTGTTGGAAGGAGCTTCGGTTCACCAGCGGTATTCGGTGGCAGTCAGGAGCTCCCATACGCAATCAGCAATGCAGCATCATTGCAGCTTCCGTCAGTGAGTGAGAGCGATAAGATGCAAGAGCTTCCGCGCAATGCCTCTTTGATACTTTAGCCAAGCTTCTTGCTTGGCTGACACCATTCAGGGAAGGTTCGGCAGATTGCAGGGGTTTGGTGTCACTGATCTTCAGACTCCACGCGCCTTCCCATCCGATCAACGTCAGACGGTGCTCCTCGGTATGTTGTATAACAATGCCAGATGATAAATGCTCTGTCCTTGTAGACGAAGCGGTCCCTCCGAAATGATTGCAGCCACTCACTTGGATGCAAGTCGGACGAAAACGTTTACAAGCAAGAAGACCACTGTGTAGTCTTGCCAGCACATGTAGCAAAGAGATGGAGATGGATTTCAGCACTGAGTGAGGTGCAGTCATGAGTGTATGGACTCGCCCACTGGAGAAGGTCCAGTAATCGTGCACAGCGAGCTGTATAGTATTCAGTATCTCCTACCATTCGCTCTTTCCTAGAAATATAGAGATTGTGATTGGCTTCCTCCCCAACCGTAAGTGTGAGCCAGTTCGGCATGACCATCACCGTGGTCGACAGTGGTGTGCGGGAAATACTTCCCTTACAGTATTAGATCAGAAACCACCAAGCCTAATAGCCAGATTCCTATATGCCTGAATATCTTTATGTAAGCGTTGTACCCAATGTCAAGACATGTGCTCAAGAGAAGATAAAAGCTCGATGTTCATTAGCTTGTCGACCATCAGCATCATACCTCTTCACTACAAGTCCCAGACCCTGATACTAGCACTGACACGCAGGCCGCTGCCCCAACGCGTCGACCACCACCCATCTTCCTCATATCACCACGTGCACAATACCTCAAATCCATGGGTTGGATACCACCAAAGAGTACCAGCTATAGCGAACTCGTCCCATCGCCGCCGTCGACCACCAACGCACAAACAACAACACACGCAATCGCCATGGCACGCGCAGCCCACATGTTCGGAAACTACAAACTCACCTTGTTATTCATCCGTACCGCTCAGTCCATACTGGCAATCGTCTACTTTGTCCTGCTCGCCTACTCAGCCACTCATCACGGATGGTGGATGATGTCCAATCTCGGCATGCCTTTGGGCTTCGGATGCAAGTGCTCCCCCTTACAAAACACACAAACCCCCAAACCCCAATAACCCATCAGACCATCTCATCCCCCATCCCCCATCCCCACAACTAACCCTTCCCCCCCCCTCAGTCTCAGCAGCCCTCCTCACCATCCTCCTCAGCATCCCCACCTACCTAAACCGCAACCACAACTCCCCCTCCCACTCTCAACCCGAACCCCTCACCAACCGCCGCGCCCTCCTCCTCCACTTCACCCGCACAATCACAGAATGGATCCTCATCGGCTTCTGGTCCGCCGCCTTCGTCACCATGCTCCTGAACAAAGGTAAGGATTTCAGACTCCTCTTCACGCCGCCACCGTATGCGGAATGGATCGTTGCCGCCGTCGTGGCTGCTATTGAAATGTATGGCTTCCTCCCCCCGCCCATTCTTGTGTGGTGCTATGCTGGGATTTTTGATAGGTGAGCTGATGGGAGGTGTACAGAGCCTTGTTCTTGTGGTCGTCGGTACTTGTGCTGCAGGAGAAGTATATTGGGAATTGTAAGTTGAGCCTCGAGATTGGCCGCATTGGCGAATGCTGAGACCTGGCTGATGTTTTTGTATAGCTTCGGATAGAGTCTCGGCCACCCTGCAGCTTTCAGGTTTAGGTCGGTAACGTCCTCTGGGCGCACGCGATCCGGGAAAGGCTTGCTTCTTTCATAGGGACTAGTCTTAGCAATGTACGCTATGGAAAGTTGGGTCCAGTCAATGCACGTTACGAGTGTTGGTAGAGTCGTAGGATAGGGAGGTGCATAAACAGCCCAAGCCTCTGAAAATTTACCTACATGGTTATCATCTCCAAATCACCTGCCAAGCGAACGCTTGCTCTATTCGCTTTTTAATACAAGAAGTTTGTAGTCTACACAACCCCTAATCCTCATCCCAATTCGGATTCTGCCCAGAAGGCGGCTTGGGACCACCAGCCTGTCTCGCCACAATGATTTGATCTACACTGAGAACCGTCCTCGCGGCCTCCGTCGCCAACCTGATGGCCCACTGCTTGCTGACCAGCAGGTCCAAGATACCCTCTTCCTTCGCATCTAGCGTCCCGGTACCATCGTCATTTTCCACGTCCACGCCCATCGTCCAGTCCGCCTCATCATCATCTTCATCATCGTCGTCGTCATCGTCGTCGTCTTCATCACTATCCTCCTCATCTTTCGAAGAGGACTTGTGGTGAGCGGCGTACAGTGTCGCGAGTACCTCCGTAGCATCCAAGCCTGCAGATTCAGCGAGGGTGCGAGGAATCACTTCAAAGGCCTCGGCGTACTTTCTGATAGCGTACTGTGAGAGTTCGGGCGTCTTCTCGCCAAAGGCGGATATTCGCTCAATCAGTTGCATTTCCGTCGCGCCTGCTCCAGGCACCAATTTGGCGTCTCGAGTGATGGCTTTGACGACGTTGACGCCGTCGTCGATAGCGCGCTCGATATCGTCGAGATGGTTCTGGGTAGCGCCTCGGATCACCAGCGTCGCCGTTCTCGTAGCGTCGTTTTCCTGCCTGAACACGGTGACGCGATCGCCTCCTATCTCGAGCGTTTCGACCACGTCGACTTTTCCCATTTCGTCCGGCATCGGCGCGCCGAGGCGGGCGAGCGGCGTGGCGCCGACGACGCGGCAGAGGCGGCGGAGTTCGAATTTGGAGAGGACTTTGACGACGAGGATGCCGAAGCGGTTGAGGTAGTGGAGGGCTAGTTCGCTGACCGTGGCGCCTGCGACGATTACTCGTAGGCCCGAGTCGTGAAGCTCTTTGATGCTGGTTTCGAGCTGGCTTTCTTCGCCTTTGGTGAAGTCCATCATTTCTTTGGCGTTGTGCAGTAATACCGTGCCTTTCGTCTCTGTCTGACTGATATCGATCGGACAGCTGAAGACCCCTACTTTCGCTTTCTTTGCCTTCTTGACGGATCCGTCAGGTTCACGGCCAAAGACCATACCTTTAACTACTTTTGACTGTTCCAGGCTACCGCCCATAATCTTCACGACGCGGATGTTGTCGACGTTAAAATTGGCGGGTTGTTTAGGAAGAACTGCGAGCACGGCTTCGGCGACCATATCGGCGAGGAGATCCTCGCTGCCATTTTGTTTAGACGCAATCACTGTGCGGATGGCTTTGGACAGCTCCTTGTGTGAGCGGAGGTCTTTCACTTCGTCTACGACGAGTTCTGTAGCAGGATCAGCATAGCTCAAAGCTTCCCGAGATACCGTGATCTCCGGCAGATATGATACGGACCATCTAAACATCTCAACGCTTCGCTCTGCGCCATCTCAAACCCCTGCACAACATCACTAGTCTTCAGCCCCATCCGTAACAGCTCCTCCGCCTTCTTTAGCATTTCCCCACAAAGCACGATAACCATATTGGTGGCATCTCCCATTTCCGCTTCCTGCTGCTGACTAGCCATAACAACGAGCTTCGCCGCAGGGTGTACGACATCGAGTTCTCGTAATATGGTTGCGGCGTCGGAAGTCAGGATCATTTTTTGCAGGTGGTTGATGACGATTTTATTGCGACCATAGGGACCGAGAGATGTCTGTACCGTTTGGGCTATGGCTCGACATGCTTCTATGTTGCGAATTACGGCGCCGTCTTCAGATTCGTAGCTGGAGAGGACTTAGTAGGCTAAAATTCTTCGGCTGAAGGGGAGAGATCGTACTTTTGATAACCTTGTTTGAACAGCCCGCTGTTGGGTGCACTCGGTATTGAGAGAGACATCTTAGATACAGACTCGGGCGTCTACTACCTTCCGCTGCAAATATTTTGAGGACCTTCGGACGCGATATCTTGGCATGCGCGATTGTCGATTTGCGTTCCCGTACCGCAGCCAAGCCCGCCTTCCTACGCGAGTAAACAACGGGACCGAGGGACAGTCATAAAAAGTCATGTCCGATGTTGGTCGCAATTTTGAAGAGGACACCCGACACGTCTTTTTTGACCGACCCTCGGACGTATTAGTTGGAGAATGTCTCGTGGGATGAGTATGACCATATGCCATGATTGAGTCCATCTATCGAAGTACATAAATTCTCAAACTCCACATGAATGACAATCCCAGGCCCTATACCATTCTCCGTCCGAGTGCCATGCAAAAGAGTCCGCAAATACTTTCGGAGAAGCGGAACGAGTGAAGATCCTTCAGTAATAGTAATTCTCCTCTGGAGTCCTCCCCCTCATGAATTGCGGCTCACTTCCGCGGACGTAGATATCCTCGTATAGTATCTGGGGTGTATTCTCTGGCACTGCCATCTTCTCCGCCTCCTCCACCTCCTTATCCACGTAATTCCTCGCTTCCTTATCAATAGCTTTGAGCTCGTCCTCAGTGGTGACTTCCCAGTCCAATAGCTTTTGCTTCAGGCCTGCAATAGGATCCTGGGTAGAGCGCATTCTCTGAATCTCTTCACGAGTTCTGTAGGTGGTCCCAGGATCGGACATCGAATGTCCACCATAACGGTAGGTAACATATTCGAGGACTAAGGGGCCGTTCCCAGCGACGGTATATTGCTTGCCATATTCTACTGCGGCTTTTACGGCGAGGATGTCCATTCCATTTACCTTCAGGCCGGGGATGTACTGTCCTCGCTTGTAGTAATCGGTGAGCGCCGCGGCGCGATTGGCAGCTGTACCCATACCATATTTATTATCTACAAGAGACACTAGGTTAGCCATTCTTAAATAAAGAAGTGTGGTGACAGGGGCGTACTTTCACAGCCAAAAAGGATTGGCAGGTTCCAGAGCTTGGCCATATTGAACGCTTCGAAGACTTGACCCTGGTTGCTCGCTCCATCACCGTACAGGCATATTGTGGTATTTTGTTTGTCGGTGTACTGGTTCGCAAAGGCAATACCAGCGCCGACGGGTACTTGTGCACCCACTATACCATTGCCACCGTAGAAGCCCTTAGTAAACATATGCATTGAACCACCTTTGCCATAAGCAATCCCTTCTCTTCGGCCCAACAGTTCACCAATGATACTTTTAACGGTACCACCCCGCATTAAAGCGAAACCATGGCATCTATATGCAGTGATTACATGGTCTTCCTTGGTAATCGCATGCTCAATGCCAGCTGCGACGGCTTCCTGACCTGTTGAAAGATGGCAGAAACCACGGATTTTTTTCTCCTTGTAAAGGCGATCGGCGTTCATTTCCATGCGTCTATGGGATTCATTAGTCGCTTAGCACAGTTGTCATGGCGTAAAGTTTGAATGTACCGCATCGAGACCATGTCGTAGTACATCCGTCTAAGCTGATTCTTTGTGGTTTGCAAGGTATAAGGAGGAGGATCGAGCTCATACGTTTCGAAGCTCTCGTCGGAAAGTCTAACCTCGAATGGCTTATCACCCTCCTACGAATAGTGTTAGTTGGCTGCTCAGACTCCGCCCAGGAGATACTCCTTACTTCTGGGACATGCCCTTTCTCAGCGTGGGCTGATGCAGCATCAGTAGTGACAGAACGTCTCGCGAGAGGTACGAATGCCTTCTGCCTCAATTTTAAGGTGCGGCTGCACCTCGCAGCTCGTATGAGCATGATGTGAGGAAATTGAAGAATGAGTGGAATTGGAGATGGAGCTGCTAGGATTTTGGGACTCAATGTTGGGAAGATGTTCTAAGCCACTTCGGGTGGGCACCATTGGCGCAAAGACCTTCGGCTATTCTTCGGTCGCCGACCGTACTTAAGGCCATGAAGGTATAGACAATTAGACACAAAATTACATACGAGACAAGCGCTGTTGGTGCTGGACGTATCTGTCATCGTCATTTTGAGCCGTACCCTTGAGTCGGCATTCAAATACTTCCAGCCATTTGACTGGACCATAGAAATACACATCGTCACTTCCCATCGCATCGACGACGGTCAACTTGCTTATATGAGGTCTACATTTGGTCAATTGTGACTCCATCGCGGCCCGTAAGACAGCAGAGATTGGCGTGAGGGTATCAAGAGCATCAAAACCCAATGATGCAGCCAATTACACTAAAGTCTTTGCCATTTACACTCCACATTCTCATAGAGGTTCCCGCTGCACTTACCTTTCTCCTGTACCCATCTTTGACTCTCGTGAGGCCCCAGCCTTACGCTCACGCTGTAATCCGTCAATATGGTTTCCTCTTGTTATCGAGCAACATTATCGCCTCTGTCTTTGCCTTCCAAATTCACGACAGAGAACTTCTCGATGTTCAGATTATGCAGATCGAGGCATGGGTCGCAGGGTCTTTGGCATTGTATCATCTCGCACCTTTGATGAGAGCCACGTCCCGAATGTGGTTGGAAGGTGGAAAACAAAAAGGTTTCGTGGGACAGCCGTGGGTGCACGCACTAGCCCATGGGATTTGTTTGATTGCACTCATGGGGCGCAGTCTGCATTGGTGGTAGCGAATAGACGGGCTAGCCTCCAGAAGGGCAGTGCTTCATGTGGATCTCGACCCATGGGAGCAGATGGTGAACCAGAATCCTGGGAATCTATATGGAGAAAGTCCCCGTTAAGCGGTCAGCCAGCCTACCTCGGCATGTGCTTATGGCGTCGGTGGTGGTCTCTAGCAGTCGGTATACGGAGAAAATCCTCCTTCATTGTCATGGGAGATAGGATCGGCCTGGTATATCAATGAATGTTGCATATTGACACTCGATGGTTTGGGCAGATTGAGGTGCATAGGCACTTGCAACTACCACCTCCAGCGGCTGTAGTAGAACTGCAGTGTTGTGACACGAATCATGGTGATTGTATATTCTATTTGAAACCAGTCCATAGCCGCTTCGAGCGCAGAATGTTGTTCCGAATGCTCGTGGACAGACAACCTGTGGCAGAGAAAACCTACACTCCTCATGATTTCAAGATGCATGATAAGTGGACTCCACAAGCAACAAATAGAAAGCTTTCCATCTGTACGGCATCGTGGTGCTGCTCGAAATTTTAACCACATGGAGTAGATCAAGACCCGATAAACTGGCTTCTTCGGCCACTTTTCAGCCTCGCGAGCATTGTTGTGGTAGTGTGTAGCGAAGATGGTGTCGTTGGTTTCCAATATACAAGCTGCGACCCTGATAGAGTATTGCGCCATTGTCATGGTTCCGCCACTAGCTCGGGATGATCTGTATAAAGACCGGGGAAAGGCATACCAGAAAGCGAGTTTGACAGCTGCAAGTAAGCGCAACACCCTGGTGTCGGGAACCAATGGACTCAGCCAAACGAGTTCCCATGATTCACACAATGATTGCCGTGACGTATCTTTCAATCATGGCACCCCTGAAATCTGCCCCATTCAGTTATAACTAGACGAGATGACATTCAAGGGTGTCGTGGCGCTGAAAGCGTGACCAGAATTTGATGTGACAGCGGCTCAACTTCTGCATACGCCACCACTAAAAACGACAGGGAGACGGAAGCCGGATGTCGAGTGATGAGGTGGCTTTGACCGCTTGAATTCCTGGGATTAGAGCAACAGGCTGCATGCAGCTTCTTTAAGTGCATCATCAGCCTTTGCATTGCGGGGTTCTGGCCAACGACAATCAGGCCTCGTCCCCTTCAGAGCGTCTGATTCGCGGCACGAGCTGGGTTCGCCGATGATATGGGCGGATGTCCGCAATTATCTTTCACGATGTCATTCACTTACCTATTGCTGGCTGAGATCGGACCCGGGAGTCTGGTTGCTGGACACCGCTGAAGAGCAACACACGACTGGGCGTCGACAAGTCCAAATTCCGAAGGCCATACTCCAGGCCTGAATAGACCACTTTATCTCCTGCCCAGGTGATGCTTTCTCTAATCAGTACTGATCAACGGTAACGTGCCGGAGAACCAGTCGAGATCTGCGAACGAGCCTCAAAATAGAAAAAGTCGCACAAGCAGATTCTGATTGGGAAATCTTCCGGCAACGGCCAAGTGAAACGATTGGGCATCAACGCAGGAGAAAGGTACGATCTCAGATATTGCAGGGTTTCGAAATCTGTATCGAAGTCTGGAGTAGTAGTGGGGGTATGTATGTTGTATGTGGCTACCAGTAGCGATAGTCGGCGACAGGCTCGAGGAAGTAGTCTGTGACTGGACCATCAGACGGATATCAGACAAGTCGCTTACGTCGAAGGAGAGTGTACAAGTAGGAGATGGTGAAACGAGAGGACGAATACCTTAGCCAGGAAACCCCTGATGGGCCGGCCGTTGTCAGAATGTCTAGCCCGGTGGCAGCGGTCCGTTTCTTCGACACACTAGCTTCTAACACTCTTGGCGTACTAGTTCTACTAGTTCTCCTAGTGTCCCCAGATCCCCAGTACATATCACTACCACTATTGGGGTCCTATCGATCGTCCTTGTTATGATCTTCCCTGTCATTCCCACTTCTGTCCTTCCATGCCTTCTTCATCTTTCCGTTTTCGAGCTCAGCTTGTACCTGCTATGCTATTCTTATCAATTCCTACCTATATATCCCACAACTATCCTCTTGCCCCTTCATGCACTCTCGATCATATGTTTACTTCACCATTCTTACTGCTTTCCTTTCACTACGGCCCGTATGATGACAGTGGATTACCCTCGCTGAGCCGAAAGCGAGGACATAATCCACGCCGTTACCAAGTCGCGGTCCTCATCAGGCCACCATAGTGCCTTGGCTCATGTCCGCAAGACTCCCAACTACCACCCAATCAGATGATGCGAATATCCAAAAACCTATCCGTCTTGAGCCCCGTTACGGCATGATTGCGGGAAACCAGCCACCGTTAAGCAGGGCTCACAACCTACCATCCACGACAATGTCCGGAAACTCTCGCCCTTACTTACCACCACCATCTCACCTGGAACCCTCATTCGTACCGCAATCTCCCCAAGTGCGACCACGGTACTCAGACCTTCCCATGAGAACGCCATACCCTCCCTATCCTCGGCTCCCGGCGTACGAGCACGCCTCATCACATGACTATAGAGCGATCACGCAGGCTCCAGCACCCCTGGATCGATCACCCTACAACTCTAGATTTTCACATCCCCCTCTATATCCTCAAAAGGTTTCTTACCAGTCTACTAACCCGGGTACACTGTACGAGGCATTATCGCCTGTTGACTACGCGAACCATAGGCTTCCCCCAGAACCGTCACTTCTTAGCGAGGGAGGCTATACTACATCAAGTCCGTACGCAACGGCAGGCTTACAACATCACCAGAGCCCTACCAGCTCCTATCACAGTTCTGCCACTTCTTCCAGTGGGCGAGCAACAGGACCGATACAATTTGCCAAACTTGGACCAAGCCCGGAGGCTTCAACGCATGTGTCAAACGTGTAAGCGCTTGGTAAACTGCAGCAAGATGATGTCTTTGATGCTAACATCGACGCAAGACTGGATCGCTATATACTCTCCATTCGCCAACAACCAATTGCTGCACGTGCTTGTGGATTTGGGGAACGAGATCGCCGTGTGATCGATCCTCCACCCATTGTGCAGCTATCTTTGCGGGGTTTCGATCCGAGCTCGACTTTTGATCTCGCTGAGCTTCGTTGGCCGTTCAACGTTGTACACTGTGCCCTTCTCTCTGTTCAAACCTCAGGTCATGCGAGCGCCTCCGATGTGACTGCCGTCCCAGATCCAAATCAATCGAATAGGGTAAGCCGTCGCCTCATGGGCACATTGGTCGCATCCCCCTTTGTTGGACTCGACCCCGAAGTACCAGGATCTAGCAATCAGAATGCCCGCCTTGGCTGTTTCTTTGTATTTCCGGATCTCTCTTGCCGTCAAAATGGACGTTATAAACTTCGATTCACTTTGATGAAGGTTAGCATGCCCAATATGACCGAAGGCGGACAAGGCAGCATTGCAGGATCCATCGACAGCGAAGAGTTTGAAGTCTTCAGCGCAAAAGATTTTCCAGGCATGAGAGCAAGTACCGCGTTGACCAAGGAGCTAAAGCGACAGGGTGCTACTGTGAGCGTCAAGAAAGGGAAAGGCCAGAGAAAGCGTGGTGGCAGTGTTAGTGAGAGAAGTAGCGATGAAGGAAGTGACGGCCCCGTCGAGGTTCCCAAACAGCGACAGCGCAAGAGAAGGGTGTGATTTAGCCTTGGCCAGCTGGGAACCAGGCGTCAGCTCGGGTGGCAGCCGCAATGTGACATTGACAGGTCGGCCTTAACGATGTCCGTTGCTGATTCACGCTCAGAACGGAGAATCCTCGGAAATCAATAGCGCGTACCGTGGTCGAGAACCCAGGGCCCAGGTTGTTCCTCGGTTGGCGAGCCACGGATCCGATCCCGAGTACCGGACACGGGCTGCCACACGGAAACACTTTCGGATCTTTTCCCAAGACTCAACATAAGGATACGAAGCTAAAGATAATTGCTACCAATGGGTCCTGGAAACTTCCATGTTGTGCAATCTTGTAGATCCCTGTGGAGTTTTGCTTTTTGAGGCCGCCTTTCCATCTTGTGAATAGCTTAATCACTACCACGGAGCTGCCTACATCTGTGTTGTGGTGGGTCAACTTGATTGTGTCTCGGGACTCTCAACATAGTGCCGGATAATCCTCTTAGGCTGGGCCATCTTTGATCTGTTCTCCACCATTATATTGGACCCCGTCGACTTTTGCTGCCATATCGTGTGAAGGCCTTTGCTTTGAGATTCCGCCAACCTTGTTGGACAATTTACCTACAATTATGAAAATACCTCTTAGATGATTAGCTAGAGACACTGACGGTGGAAGGTGAATTGGGATCTGGCTCCTTTGTAGGCATTGCTTCCAAAAAGTCGGAAGTACCTAAGATCTTACAAGTTCTACGTCTTAATTTGGGGTAAGTGTACTCCTAGCCCTGGATGCGTGCGGACCAATATGCTCTTCCCTGAGTCCCAATCACGGAAGTGTACTGCATCATCTTCGCAAGAAGTCGCGGAAGATTAAAGTCCGTGGTCACAACCTTAGGAGGTTTGACCGTTGTCCTCACTCCAGGATCCAATGGATTACAACCGGTGTATAATCAGACCACACTTCCGCGTACCTGGCCATGTTTCGCCGAGGTTGATCATGCATGGTAGCAATAGACAGTGGGCTTGACCAAGCACCTTCCTTCAACGCAGTTTTTTTTGTCAACTTTTACTTGGATGTGCACTTTAGGACTTCATCTGCGATTTAATGTACTACCATAGCTAAATGCTTTCCTGAAATTTATTCAACACCGTTATAACCTATCCACTCCCATCTGAAGTACTTTCCCATCAAACCCTTCCAAATCCATCAACACCGTATATTCAACCTCCAGAACCCGAGACGTTCTTCCGCAACCTTCCTCGCCACTGCGTAGCATACCGTCCGTATAAACTTTCACCATCACCAACCTCGCAGCAGTGAGATCGTCAGATCCGCACTCTACATATATTATCTAAAAATAGCTCATGCTGCATAAGGTAACTAACACACCACGGAGTACTACGGCAATATATCCATACGACCGGGACCAGCAACTGCTGTTTTCACCACAAAATGCAGTTCACCAATCCACACTCCCAAATGGCGAGACCTAAATAGGTTTGCAATGGCGATGATTGCTGGTTCTGGCTATTCTATGGATGGACGGGGGGAATGGATGTGAATATTAAAGGGCTAGAGATTAGATTTACTGGGGATGTAGGCAAATATTGAGTTCTGAGAGTTGAATATCGATCGATTGGAAAGAAAGTTGAATGATTTATATACACATCCGATCTCCACAGTTCTAGTAGCTTTAGTAGCTCTAGCAGCGTATCGTATCGTAGAGTAAAGTAGAGGAAAAGTAGACTCGTATAGAGAAGAAAAGAAGGGTATAGACAAGGCCATACACAGAATACATGTCTAAGTACCTTACGCTCATCTCCTCCCTGCCATGGATGCATGCATATATGCAAAGCAGTAAGTGAGAAGAGAAGGAAGGGACAGCTACTTCTCGCCTTTCATCTCCGTTGCCAGCTATTCCTGTAGCTTGCTCGCCGCTTTCAAGCCACATATACATCGTATGTCGTATCGATGCGATCCCTATCGATACCTCAACGCCTCCCTCTCACTCTCCCCCCTCAACAGCGTCTCATCATCTTCATACTTCTGTCCGCCCCTCCTCACCCCTCCTTTCCCATTAGCAAGCTTCCCCCCTCCCCCTCCTCCACCATTGCCGCTGCTAGGACCCATCTGCGACATCCGTCGCTGGTTCTCGCGCGCTATGCGCTCCTGAGCGTATTTTTCGCGCTCGGAGAGGTGCGCGTTGTTGTCTTGTTTGGGGGCTTTGGGGATGTCTTTTTGTTGCTGTTGTTGGGGTGGGGAGTGTGGGATTGGACGAGATGAGGATGATGGGTCGATGTTGGAGGTGGTGGTGGTGGTGTGGGAGTGGGAGTGGGAATTGTGTTTGCTGGGTCGTGACGAGCGAGATGAGCGATGAGTGTCTTCTTTCTTTTCGGTGTTTTCGTCTGCGAAATCTTCTTCCTGACCTCTTCGTTTGCGCTTGTGGTCTCGGTAGTTCTCCTCGTCGTCTGAGCGTCGTTTGCGTGATGATGGTACTTCTCCCTCTCCTTTATCTTTGTGATTGTTTTTCGTCGGACCGGATGTGGAGCCTTTCATTCGACTAGCGCCATAGATACTTAGCTCTGGGGTCTTCTCTTTCTTCCTACTGCTGGAGTGCCGTTCTTTCTCAGCATCTCTACTTCTATCGCGCTGCGAACGATGCGAGCGATGGCTGCTTCGCTCTGAGTCCTTTGGCTCTTTTTCGTAGTCTCGCCGGCTTCGATGTGATGATCGCTTAGTCGCTGAGCCGATCGATGCGTCTCGGTTCCGCGAGCCTTTGGGGTCATGAATTCCATCGCCGTTCTCGTCTTCGTGTCTTCGAGAAGAGCGATGATGGCGTTCACGTCGCTTCTCACGCTCGATTGATGAGGATGGGCTAGTGGAGTAATGGCGGTGATGTCGGTGGTGGGATGATTGGTGCCGTGATGGGGAGCGAGAGCGGTCTCGTGAAGGGCTATTGCTGGCGTGAGTACATACATCGAGAGTCAATGATAGCATTCGGGATTCAACATACCTCCTAGTCATCGAGGTGCCATTGGGTCGAGTATGAGTGGTAGACGACGCACGACCCACATTCGGGAAATCTCGTATGCCCGTGGTGCGGTGACCCTCTCTCAAAGCCTTGGGACCTTTAGGTGCGCCTTCAACGCCAAGACCCTTCGGTACAATAGGAGGAGCAAAGGGCTTCACTACGGGTGATGCAGCTTGGGCGTGATTGTTATTGCCGTTCAGTAGATACGCACCTCGACCGTGTGATCCTCCGCGGTGGTGAAAGCCTCTGTCAAAGCCACGGCTATAAACTCGACCTCGCGGACTGGTATCCTTTGATTGGTCAGCAGTATGAAAGGCTGCTGGACCAGTGGGAACAATAGGGCTAGGCGGTGGAAGCATTGTAGGGGTAGCAACGACATCGCTGTGAACAGTAGGAGCGCCCTCACACGCAGGCTCCTCAGAGATGTAGTTTTGAATAGGGGCGGGCTTTTCTTTCTCCTCCCTGAAGACAGATCCCCGTTCAGGCTCGGCCTCAGACTGGTCCGAGGCTGTCGATTCAGGTACGACTGGTATTGAAGATTCCGGAACAGCTTCCTCTTTCGGTGCGGTCTCTTGAGGTTCATCGGCATGGTCTAATGCGTCTCCAGGATCAAGCTCTTTGCTGAGCTGTTCTTCAGCAGTAACATCATCAGGAGTATCTTCAGCCTTAGCATCGGTTTTCTTTTCAGGATTTGATTGATCCGATGGCCGCTCTTTCTGGTCTCCGTAGGACGGTGAGCCTCTGCGCGTAACCCCATCTATTTGGACTTCCTGTTGAAACGGCGCTTGGTTAGCCTGATTACCTTGTTGAACTTGATTGTAATTGTTGTATTGGTTATAACCGCCACGGCCACGACCATTATTCTGGTACCCACGACCACGGCCACGACCGCGACTTTGAAAACCTTGGCCATGATGGCCGTGATGGAAATCATTATTGGGATATTGATGTTGATGCATCTGGTTGAAGTTTCCTTGATGCGGTGGCATATTATATCCACCATATCCAGCATTAGCTCCATAGTCACTCGCCACTCCTCCCATACCTGCATGACCGCCATATGCATTTTGATTGTATTTATTCTGACCTGCGTTCCATGCGGCGGGTTGCCCGTTAAATCCTCCAAACGCTCCTTGTCCAGCATCGAAGCCCATGCCCATGTTCATGCCGTTCATACCCATACCTTGGCCGCCGTACATGGCCATTGCCATTGGATCTATACCCATTGCGGACATACCTTATCACGAGAGGTTAGCGATGGTTATTGGTAGTGGTCGCAGATTTGAGCGCTCACCCATCATATTGGGAAATGAACCCATCATAGGATTTGGCATTCCATTTGGCATGAACTGCATCATCTGGCTTAAATCACCCATTCCAGTCATGCCCATATTAGACAAGTTGGCAAAGCCACCATTCGTTCCATCAAAGCTAAGAGCACCATTGTTCATCCCTTGCGCGAAGCCATTCGTTGCGGCCCATTGCTCGTTCTGTCCTACAGCTTGTTGCTGTTCCACGTTCTTTTCAATGGCGTCCCCCTTTTCCTGACCAACACTTCCGTCACCAGCTGTTTGGGTGGACATGCGTCGAGCAACACTTGAATCAGGCGACTACATAGTGTGAGTGTTCGTTGCGTTAAGAAATGGGATGCAGGTCTAACTTACTTCAATTGACATCTGAGGAATATCCTTCTGTGCTTCCGTGGGTATACCCAGCTCAGCAGCCTTTGCGGGATCATGGGGTGTCTGAGGTGCCTTGGAGGCCTCTCGAGAAGCCGGCTTGGCTTCACTAGGATCTAGAATATCGGTATTTGAAGGTACCGTCGCTGGTGTTTGAGAAGGCTGAAGAGCAGCATTCTCTATCACTGGAGCGACTACCGCTGACGTCTGGGATGGCTTGAAAGCCACTGTCTCATCCGGCAGAGATACAGCTGCTGCCTTCTCAGCCGCCCTTTTCTTCTTCTCCGCAGTGTCCCTCTCTATGACCTTCTTCTTTAGGAACACCTTGATTGTAGTACGGAGAGCTTTATTGGGTTTGCAGTCCTCTGGCTTGACAGGCTCATGCAAGCATACTGGGCATGCCTCGGGGAGAGAAGCTTGGCCTTTCACGTTACAGTCAGCGTCTATCAATATGTTGTGTGGTAGTAAATCTTATCTTACAGTCTTCGCATATTGACTGATCGCAGCAGGGCATACGATACGCTTCGATGGCGAGCTTGTTGCAGGCTGCACAGCGAAGCTTGACAGGTATGTCATCCATTGTAAGCGACCTACGAAAGTGTCAGCTATCGTCTACCACATTATCACGTAAAGTCGACGCACGCCGCGATCTCAGTAGATGTAGCCATGACGGTGCTGTCGTCCTGAACAACACAGTGATAAATCAATATGGTCTATGCCAAATTTGGTGTTTAAATGAGGGAGTGATTGAGAAGGCGAGGTCGAGATCTGAGTAGAATTCGTGACATGATCAAAGACAGGTCAGAAGAGAGAAGACGTGGAGGCTAGAAATTGGTGATGCGTGAGCTGTAAAGGGTGCTGAATCGTCGCCTGGCTCAGAAGTGAAGTCGGGAGATCCACTAATCTTCTTCGGGAATAGATGTCCACTAATCGTCTTTGGGACCAGTGTGATTCCATGAGTGTTGACGCAGTCTCTCATCCTCGTCAATATTTTCGTTCAGTTATAGTGCGATTGTGTTTGTTCTTTGCTCTGTAATATTAAGAGTTGGGCCAAACCATAATGATTCTGGGCCAAATCTCATACCTGGACTGCGTAGTTTTCCTCATTTTTTTAGTACCTCAACTACTTTTGCGAGTCAATACGTTTGAGCTACTTTCGTGTTTCTTTAAAGCCCTACCTTTCTTCCGTAAGAACCTGGCCTCTACACACGTTGCAGTCTGTTTCAAGCTGATGAGAATGGTAGTATTCTATCTACCTTATCGATTTATCTCCGAAAGATATTTCACTCCTAAGAAGCAACGGTCGCCTTTCGTACAAAAGGCCTCACCCTTCCAAGATATCGTAATAAGGTGTGTACGATATGCGTTTGCTCGCTTTCCGGCCAAGATCGGAAGAGTGTTCTTCTCAAAGCCTGTGGCACTACCGTTCATGAGATTTCGCATGCTACGCCATGGCTATCTTCATCCCCCCATCAGGTGGAAAGAGATCTCCTTGCAGAACTGCAAAGGTATCTGGATAATATATGATGTGGCTCGAAAGCCAGACCTTGTGATTTACTATTGTCATGGTGGCGGTTTCTCCATGGGATCAAGCTACTTCTATCTTGAATTTTTGCTGGCATGGGCCAGTCTTCTCAAAGACAATGGGTACCAAAATCCGGCTGTATTTGCTTTAGAGTATGATTTAGTTCCCGATGCAGCATATCCAACCCAATTGGAGCAGACTGTTACCGGCTATAACCATGTTTGTACGACTGTCGATGATCCGTCACGAATCTGCGTTGCAGGGGATTCAGCAGGAGCGACACTCATCTTGACTCTACTCCTCTACATTGGCAAGCAGTCCAACTCCGAGGATCAGAAACCAGGCTTTGCTACCCTTATCTCCCCATGGACAACTCTCTTCAGCTCGCACAATCGGAATACAGCGAGTGACTTCCTAGACGCCAGCAGTCTTCACTTATACGGACGACAGTATGCCGGGTCGGACGAGAAATTGAACGATCCTTTGGTGTCTCCTGGAGTCTGCAGAGACGTTGCCTGGTGGCAAAAGGCATCTCCAACGGAGGGCTATGGCGTTCTTTACGGGTCCGAGGAACTGCTGGGTCCTGAACTACGAGATTTAATAGCTTTATGGCGGAAGAGTGGATGTGCAGTCAGCGTTAGAGAAGAGCCAGGGGCCATTCATGCATGGCCTGTCGCTACGCTATTCCTATCTGATACGCAGGCAGAACGGCAAAAGGGGTTGAAAGATCTCGTCAAGATGATCAGACAGGCTATAGAAATACAAGGAGACCCATGACAACTCTTACCAGCCATGAATTGCAATCAGAATAAGGCATCTCAAGTATTGAAACCATGTTGGACCTTATCTATCATTCTCCGTATATACGTAGAACTTATCTGCTTATCGCCGTGAAAGCCGGCTTCCCGTTCGCGGATGACCCCGGCAGCACAAGCTGCACTTCCAGCCTCCTATGGCCTCCCCTCATAGTCAATTAACTCTTATGATTCATCTCACGTTGCTGTCTGAGCTCCGGCACAGCTGCGAAAGCTTTTCACTAGCTCCCAAACGCAATGGCAGCCCACAATGACTCCAAGATGCCTGGGCGGAGCGCCAAAGGCAAGGGCGGCATCGAGCTCTACTCGCCCTCGTATTTTGCTGCTTGTACTCTCGGTGGAATCATAGCCTGCGGACCCACTCATACCTGTCAGTATCTACATCATATGTAAGCATTGGACGTTACTGACGCTCCCAACAGCTATGACACCGTTAGACCTCGTGAGCTCTCCCCACGTTCTCCCCACAACGCCTCATGTCCTAAACCTTTTAAGGATCACGAGATCCCAAACACCAAACATGTAGATGAACGAACAATCCACTGACCACGATCACTCCAGGTAAAATGCCGCCGCCAAGTCGACGCGACCCTCTACACCTCCAACCTCCAAGCCTGGCGCGCCATCTACGCCAAAGAAGGCCTCCGCGGCGTCTTCTTCGGCTGGTCCCCCACCTACGTCGGCTACTCCTTCCAAGGCGCCGGCAAATACGGCTTCTACGAACTCTTCAAGAACCTCTACGGCGAGAAACTGTTCCCCAACGCCAATAAGACGGTCGTCTACCTCGGCGCGTCGGCCAGCGCCGAGTTCCTGGCCGATATGGCACTCTGTCCCTTCGAGGCGATCAAGGTGAGGATGCAGACGACGGTGCCGCCGTTTGCGAATACGTTAAGGGAAGGGTGGGGGACGGTGGTGAGGAAGGAGGGGTATGGCGGGTTGTATAAGGGCTTGTATCCGCTCTGGGGACGGCAGATCCCGTATACGATGGTCAAGTTCGCTACATTTGAGACTACGGTCAATCGCATCTATGGCGCGCTGGGAAAGCCGAAGGAGAGCTACAATGCGCTGCAGCAGACTGGTGTGTCTTTCCTCGCTGGCTACATCGCGGGTATTGGATGTGCGGTCATCAGCCATCCGGCAGATGTCATGGTCAGCAAGTTGAATGCTGATAGGCAGCGTGAGTACATTGAATTGCCTTGAGTTACGGCAAAAACAGGAATCAGCATGGCGCTGACGAAGGAAACAGCTGGCGAGAGCGGCGGCAAAGCCATGTCGAGAATCTACGGCAACATCGGCTTCAGGGGGCTCTGGAATGGTCTCCCAGTCCGTATCGTGATGATTGGTACTCTCACCGCGTTCCAATGGTTGATATACGACAGCTTTAAGGTAAGTGGGGAGTTTTGCATGTCTGGGTCTCAACAGCTGATGAGGTATCAGGTATCGCTGGGTCTGCCGACGACGGGAGGCCATTGAGAAAGGTAATTATTTTCCCTTCTGTCATGTTCGGTATCAACGAACAGATTTCACGAGATATGAGGAGTACAAATTCTGCTAAATGGTACACAATAGCTTGGTGAGCCTGCTTTAGGCTCTGATATCTATGGAATGCAGGCGTAAAGACGCTCGATCGCGAGTGGAGCTCGAATATTTACATCGGAGTTCCTTATAGAACAAGGTTTTTTCACTCCGTCGGTCCTCTGAAACCAGCTGCAGATCTTGAGCGTCATACCCTCATATCTCGTAAAATCATAATGCTTCACTCTTCGCCCTCTTCGCGTCCCCACCCATCTCCATCTCCTCGTCCTCATCCTCATCATCGTCCTCTTCGATCACTTTCCTCTTTCCCCTATCCCTTCTCGCTGACGACCCAGTATCTTCTGCACCAGCTCCCCACTTCTCCATCCCTCTCAGCAACCGTTCATAATCGCCAGCTTGCTCTCCCACAGCCTGCTCAACCTTGTCAATCCTTTCGGTCCTGTCCAATTGAATAAGAACATCTTTGTTCTTCTTATAGATACGCTGCTTCACCAACAGCCGCCAGTAATAATAAGCTTTGTCGTCCGCATTGCTTGAGTTGCCTCGACGTGTGAGGCGCGCTGTGCCAGACTGACGGGTACGTATATCAATCTTAGAAAGTAGGTGAATTTCGACCAGGCGGGCGAATTGGCGTGGTGCGATTTTGTTCTGTGTTCGAAGTTTGTGCAGTAAGGAGGTATTGAGGAGTTTGGCGGTCGGAACCCGCACACCGATGCGCTTTTGTGAGAGCTTGGGATCAATGTCTGCCTTGAGCGCGATCTTGGCAATGGTGCCATTGTCCAATAGTCGTTTGTAATCACAGTAATCTCGTAGATCGTCAAAGGCTTCGTTAGGATCTTCGACAGTGATCTCGGTGATATTCGGATCAGGCAAGAATGTTTTGACCATGGCGTTGTAGAGGTGGGTGCCGTGGCCGTGGGAGTGGTGAGATGGGAGGATGAGAAATTGCGAAATACGAGCGCGGGCTGGGAGCGAGGATGGTGCGATTGGTGTTGACGGAGGAAGTGTGAAGTCATGCATGGATGGTTTCGAAGAGGTGGTGGAAACGTAGGTCAAGAAGCGATAGGAGGTTGAGTAACCGACGATTGAGTAGGACGAAGCATTCGGCACTAGCGATTCTGAAAGCTTTTCGTAGCTGGAACGAGATCAGTAGGTCTCGACAGCACAGAGAAGGAAGGGCCTACACGAAGTAGACACGCCATCGAGCCAGAGTCCAATCCTGGTCGTCTAATTGTAACGGCGTGCCTCCTTCAATGAAGAGGGAAACCAGGATCTGAATCCGCTCGATGATCTTTTGAATTGCTGGGTCCGTCAAAAAACCACTCCATATCTCGAAGTTTCGCCCTTTGCTTGTGTAGCTCTCGAGTAATGCGCCAGGAGGTCTCCAATCTTTTGCGGTAGTGTCGTTCTGAATGTATGCATTGAAAGCGCCGACCTTCTCAAATGAGACTATGGTCCGCTATCAGTCATCTTTCGAGTAGACACTAGTTTAGACACCTTTGCTCCTCACTTTCGGGCATCCACTCTTTCAATGTCTCTCCGATATCTGTTGCCGTTGTGTCTCCCACTGTCTTGAACTTCTTGTCATAGAGAATCTCAGCATTAGGACGCAGACAATGCGCAGAGAACCGGATGTTGACTTTCAAGCCTTGATAGCCAAAGACCTGTTCCTTTTCGTCAAAGATAGAGTATGTGAATTGAGGGTGAAAGCTGGCGATGGTTTTGGGCGCAGTTGATCCAGCTTGGACAATGGAGATTTCGAGAGCTTCGTTCGCATGCGAAGACCCTGCACGTCATCAGCCATTGATCACGTAGAAACGATGAGCTGAAATATACACGCCTCCTGATCATCCATCTTGTGTAACCCAGTTGTGTATGTTGTAGAGTCAATGTGGAGTGTTCTCTAATGTACTCTACCTGCGGGCGCGTTCCGCTTCTCGAACATCAGGATACAACAAGCTAACCTGAAACACTCTAGCTTACGTTGAATAGGTAGCGACGACGAACTTCAGTATTCTCCAGCTACAGCGTCTGTGCACCCCCGCTAGATGGATCGCTGATCGGGTTATCTATACCGAAGAAGCCGACTCCTCTTGCTGATACGACAGCCACGATGTTTCAGGCAATACTGCCTTGATAGACCTATATAGAATACAACTGGTCAACCAGCGCTCATTTTCAAGATGTTTGACGGCCTCTTCATGTTGCTCACTTTGAGCACCATCATGGCCATTGCGTACGTCGCTCTCTTTATGGGAATTGGATCTTGCTAACAGTTCGTGCAGGTCTTTCCTTGCTGGTTCCCTACCACTTTCTTTCAACTCTTCTCAGTCACGGCTGCGATTGATATCCACAATTGGAATGGGAGTACTTGTTGGCACAGCTTTGATTGTGATTATACCCGAGGGTGTGGAAACTTTGTACAGTGCCAGTGACTATAACGGAGAACCGCAATCCCGCAGGAGCGTAATACCCCACGCGCCTATGGTACAAAGAAATCTCGGAGGTGGCCAGGGGATGATGACTTTGCTCCAACGTTCGGAAATCCCCACGCTTGGAGAAGTTGTGACTCTTAGGCGCGGTGAACCCTCTGCAGCAAACCCGTTCAATGTCCTGCCTGGGCCGGTCATCCCGGAAGGTACAACCATGGAAGGGATGAGCCCCGATTCCCCTCTCAAAACACCCCCTGTCACGCCAACAGGGCCCGGCGAAGTTGGCATCCTCGGCAAGGACAAGACCACCAAGACTACCACTACTACGACCCAAACCTTAGAGCACCAACATCCCGCGCGGAGTCCTCATGCATGGATAGGCATATCGCTGATCTTTGGGTTCATTTTGATGTACTTACTCGACACTTTGCCATTTCTCGCACCGTCAGCGCCTGCACGTCCCCAAAGCAACATCTACTCCCTATCGGAGCTCTCTTCTTCTCCGCCATCCACGCCCGTGTCTCCTCAACGATCGCTTTCTACAACTCTTGGCCTTTGCATACACGCAGCAGCAGATGGGATTGCGCTTGGCGCCTCGTCTACTTCATCCTCCACAACCTCATTATCACTCATCATCTTCGTCGCTATCATGGTCCACAAGGCTCCAGCTGCATTCGGACTTACATCTGTATTATTGAAACAAGGCTTGGGCAAGCGGGGCGCCCGAGCCCACCTGGTGATCTTTAGTCTGGCTGCCCCTATGGGAGCGGTGGGCACATGGCTGATTGTAAGAGCTCTTGGCGGAGGTGGAAGCACCGAACCTGCAGTTATGAAGTGGTGGACGGGCGTGTTATTGTTATTCTCTGGGGGAACATTTTTGTGAGTTTCCTTGCTCCTGTCGCAAGCATGCCGTAGGACCTCGCTTCCCTTCCAAATGCGATGCTAACTAGAGCATTTGTAGGTATGTTGCGATGCACACAATGCAGGAGGAAGATGGTCAGAATGTAGGACAAGAAGAAAGCCCAAGCAACGGCTATCTAGAAGCGGGTAGTGGGCGACAATCCCGTCGACCAAAGGAGACGAAAAGTGTCAAGCTGGTCTTGGCTGCGGTAGGGGGCATGCTGCTACCGCTTCTGACACAGATAGGCCATGCGCATTGATATTTACTTGTAACATATTTGTCTAAATAGTATGGCGGCCAATCTAGAATAATGCTGTCATAGTTGAGGGACCCTCTGTCTCTTCAGCATGGCTTTACCTTACCTCGGAGCCGAGAAGGCCACTTGATCTTAACATTTGTATCAGAATGAGCCTCTCACACTCATCGCTCGGTTGGTCCGTCCTACTCGAGTATGGGTTTCAAGGACCGGTCTAGACCGTTGAAAAACATCGGCTGGAAAGATGATTGCACAGCCTCACTTTCTACGCCACTGATCCTACGCCACAGTGTAAGAACTCTAAATCCTGCGGGATGACGGTACGGTCTTGTCGCGTCTCTGCCAATATTTTCCCCAATGGTGGAGTCGCATGACCGAATGCTCTGACGATCGAAGTCTGGACTTCTGTTGGAAGCGTAGAATGCCATTGTTCCCGCAATGCATTTGATCATAAGAAGCATCATGGGATGTACCGGGAACTGGCTTGGTACCAAACCTAATCAGGTTTCATCCAATTGAGCTGGCGTCCAAATCAAGGCAGCAAGACCCCAATTTCGCTCCATAATTACGTAGGCGTTCCCAAAGCTTTATTTACTTCATCGTCCGCACCTTGTGGTAATTATCCATCCTCTGATCCATCGAACGTACCATCAGTGTACTCTCACCTCTCACTTCCCCCTGTCAAGATGTCTAAGCTTGCCTTGGGTACGAGGACTGCATCCACGTTCATCCGCGCACTTCAGTTCGCCATCTCCGCACTGATTCTGGGCATCTTCTCATATTACCTTGCCAGTCAGTTCCGAAAGTGTCGATTTCAGTGGCGTGTACTGACCCCTTCACAGAGCTCACCCGTCGCTCAGGCCATGGCTCCATCCCGAAATGGCAGCAAGCTGTTGAGGGCATGTCCGGCGCTGCCGTTATCTACACTGGTTTCGCCGTGATCCTCACATTCTTTCTGGGAGGTATCACGATCTTCGCCTTTATGGGGGTCCTCCTCGACATCCTCTTCTGCGCAGCCTTCATCGCCATTGCCGTATTGGCTCGAGGAGGTGCTCACAGTTGTGGTGGTGTCAATGACTCGCCTATCGGACCTGGAAACCATCTCTCCTGTCAGTTGCAGAGGGTTACATTTATCACTGCAATCATAGCAGCGTAAGCAACAGCCCGGAAAGTCCAAGGCTGAGTACCCTAACATTGAATTCAGTGTCCTCTTCCTTATCTCGGCAGTTCTCCAAGTTCTGCTCAGTCGTGCACACAAAAGAGAGAAACGTTATGGCCCAAGCCCTTCAAATAACTACACATCCGGTTCCGGGAAGCGAAAGCCATGGCAGAAGAAGAATAAGAACACCGGAATGCACGATGCTGAGCTTGGTGCCGTTGGTGCCGGCGCTCTGGTTGAGGAGAAACACCATCATCACAACAACCGTAACAGCATGCACCCATCAGATGACACTGCTGTGGCCTCTAACGCGCCAGTGGCAGATGGATACGGTGGACCAGCCAACAAGTACGCCGAGCCTACGGTGCCTACTGTACATGACCATGATCCTTATGCGCGATCAAATAACGGCAACACCGGTTATGGATCAACTACGAATTACGAGCCACAAACTACTGGCGTTACGGGCTCGACCCGCGGACACGTACCAGAAATGTCACCCGGCCATTTGGGTAGTGGTGCCAAGCCAAACGTCGTCCATGAGCCAGACCCATACGCTGAGGTCCACCACGGAGGTTATGTGCACAGCCATCCTGAGTCACAGATGTATTCGAGGAACGTATAGGTTGCATCATGAGGCTAGGATTTGACCAATGTCAAATATACTATGGTCATTCCTGCCTCGGTGCGTTTGAGGTGGACGGTTACGTTGCAAATGATACCTGAATTTTCAATGCTGTTAGCGATGGTTTAAAAAGCGTGTACATAGGGTCAAATCAGAGCACATCTGAGACGTGGGATGCGGTAGCTTCTCCTGCTCTACTCCGACCTACCGGTCACTAATCGAATAATTATTTAATTGAAAGTCGCTGTTCATGAAACTCATGGCTTCCTGGTGTGGCCGTTTAAATGTGACTTACTAGCCATGTTAGAAGTATTGTTGAATCGATGAGAGCAATAAGCCGCGAGTCTATCGAAACGCTTGCCTTTCCACCCAGTCGAACAATTAAACGAACGCCAAACCATCCCCCCGTGCCCCCTTCAGCAATCAACAACAGCGTACTCAACGTCCGGTCCATATTCCGGCATCACAGCACAATATTCTCATTCCGCAAACTTATCCCAATTCTATCATGCTCAAGCGATAGCCTGTTCAACACATGTCCGTTCGAAAGCAGCGGCTCTCCACATCCAAATAGCTTGGTCGCTATCACTCTACTTCCCAAGATTGAAACGGTGTTTGTGCTAGGGGTTGGGGTTGTGGTGTCTTTAGTTGCTGTTGTTCTCGTCTGGATGTGCTTGCGTTTACCGCTGAAGTGCCTTGCATACTTTCTTCACGTTCCTGACCTTTCATCACCTTGCGTCAAAACTCGAGATTGATTGTCATCAAATCAACTTAATTATCCAGCTCACACAACTTCATCCCCTACCTCATTTGTTAACGATCTATGCAGGACATGGTTCGCAAATATTGATCATGTCATCTCACGAAAACTGAGCCCCCAACTTCTAGGTCTACAACTTCTGGCAGTTTCATGAACATTGAACCCATCCAACTATTCAGCCCACGATGCCATGGGTTCCGGGAAAGCACGCTTGGAATCTGGAGTACAAGGAGTACCGCGAATTGAAGGTTGCCGACCTGAAAGAGCGCCTCGCCCGTCGCGGCCTATCTCACCATGGGAAGAAATTAGCGTTGGCCTCGCGTCTGACGGAGAATGACGAGGCCCAGTGAGTCTGCTCTATGATACCGATTCTAGGAGTAGTAGATCAGCTAACCATGTACACAGCCCATTTCCGTTTTTGAAACTACCAGCCGAGGTCCGTAACAAGATATATGAGCTCACTGCTACGACCTACCATTCCGGCCGCTTGGGTAATTACATCAAAGCACCCAGTAAATGGTACAAATCAAGATACCGCTCAGGTCAAGAAACAATCGTGCAGCCTGGCTTAGTTTGTTGCTCAAAGCAGACACGTTCGGAAGGTCTCCTCATTTTCTTCCATAACCATCATTTCGTATTCAAACCTCAACGTTGGGGACCTCAGCCTTGCAGGCCATTGCTGGATGGACTTCTGCCGTGGCTAGACAGGATTGGCGCCGTGGGACGTACGCATATCCGACACATGGAGTTGGTAGGCGACCTTAGGCCGCCTGACGTGCCAGCAATGGACCGACTTCATGCGAGATTGTCCGATGAAGCTACGGTGCTTTATCAGTCACAGGCCGCATCAGGATGGCTCTGGGATCTGCCGACGACACTGCGTATTGTGCATACATTTCAATTGCAGAACCCAGGGAAAGTTCCCGTCTACGAGATTCAGCAAATTACAAATCGTCAACAGATTGACTCAATTCACTTATGCCACGAGGAGATCGTGTATTCGCTGGAATTTCTTCCTGGGCTGTTATGGTTTGGGCGAAAGCTTGAGGTCTGTGCTAGCGACAACCAACGAAGAGCAGGCTGGAATGCAAATTGCTGAATGAAGCCCTCGAGGCAGGACATGATATTAGGGGACAACAAAGGAAGTTTCTCAGAAGCCGTAGGAAGCATCGAGGTCATTACTCTTGTTCCAAAACACCAATGCCAATGCAAGCCTTGCGATTGGATCAACCTAACATTCAGCGAGACAGGTTCACTGGGTGTCAATTCCCGCTTAACACCAGCAGTCCCATCATCGAGCAAGTCAACATATGCATATTATGACTCAAAGCTCTCTGCCAGAGACATGTGACACCACGCCTAAGTTCTAGTGTTGCCACCATTAGCAGGCTAGCCACAGCCGAAGTCAAAGCGAATGAAATGAAGCCACCGACTATACTGAAATCATCGAAGTTGGTCTAAACGCTACACTTTCATCTATCAAATATTCAGCAAAAAAACTGCATATACCAATCCCTCCGATCGATGGTCGATCTCAGTATCTAAAAGCAACTCAGTTTCCAGCGTTCTCAATTTATCATCCTACATCGCTCCCAACAGCTATTATATCAATCTTCCCACTCCACCTCTTTGTTGAACACGGATTATAACCTATACAACTCATCCCGTAAACTTCCATGCCAAATCCATGTCTCCACCCCACACCTTCCTCATCTCCATTCCAAAAACCCTCCATAATCCACAGCAACAAATAATACCAACAATACATCTTCACCCCGCGCAACACCAACCCTCCACCTCTACCCCTTTAGAATACCACCCTTCGCGAACCTCAACCTCAAATGCAAAATGCAAAATGAACAATAAATTTCAAAAGCCGTACCCCACAATCTGCTCGCAAGCCCGATCAAAGCTCGAAAACCGCATTTGCCCGTTCCATTGTTCAATAAACCTATGCCATTCTTTCGGTTCACAATCTAATCATCAATTCCTTCATCAAATGCTCTGTACTTATCAAGAATCCTATCGCCAAGCCAACCCCCCCAACCCTCTATCCCCGTACTCAACAAACGTACATCCACTCATCCACTCAATCAAACCTCTCATCCCATCCCCTCTTCTATAACTAAGAAAATCAAACCGGAACCGTAATTTCCCCTCCCCCGCTCCCCCCAACACCCTCCATATCCTCCCACGATCTACGACATCTACAGGGCGGCGCTGTGATCGTGTTAGTTTGTTGAGAGGGAGGATATTCGAAGGAGGAGTGGAATGGAAGCATGGGGTTTGAAGGGTAGTAGATGATGATGTATGGGGTGTTTCTTTATGTATGTATATGTATATAAGTAACATCCTGTAATGATAACCTATCCAATGAGTCATCGAGATTTAATAGCCAGTACGTGCGAGAAAACAAATAGCGATACTCAAAATGAGCCACCCCCATTTATTCATTCGCAGCTCCTTTAAAAGACCGGGGTATCGATTCATTTTGGCTTGTGCTTGTTTGGTAACCTGTTGATTTGCTGGAGATGGCATGTGATGCAATGGAGTGTTCGATGTCTCCCTTATTGTTTGAAGTATATGCATCAATAACCGTACGGTTGATAAAAGTAAGGTATGATTTTCAATGAAACGAAACGAAATGCAATGCAAGTTGTATGTATGTAACCGAGAGAGAGCGCTAGATAAATACGTCTCCTTTCTGGGGATCTTCGTCTTTCAATCCAGTCTTTGGCGGCTAGATATCTCGATATATGACGGATGCTGCTCTCGATATTGCTGGGCTTGAGAGATCGATTCAACCGGCGCGTTCCATGCATGACTTGTTGAGATAGATAGTAACGATTCCAAGTCGTTGAATGAACCCTCAGCACCACTTTTGAATAATCGAACCTACAACAAAGCCTCACAAAACCCCCTAACTCCACCAGAACCCATACACCGACGAAGAATGAAGTTGGAGACACCCTACCGCGCAATCCGATACTTCCCCCTCCTCTGCTCCTCCATCAAGCTCTCCTCCTGACTCGGCAACGGACCCCTCCTCCTAACGCCCCCACTCTCCCCTCCACCAAGACCCGGCAACCCCCCAGGGAGAGGTGGTGGAGGCGGAGGCAGCCCCAATCCAGGCTGGAAATGCGGCGGCAGAAGCCCCGGTGGCAGTTTCGAGATGTCGAAATTGGGAGGCGGTGGCGGTAGTTGACCGGGCGCTCCTCCGAACTGTGATGGTGGAGGGGGAGGCGGTAAGGCACCACTTGCGATCATGGCTTTGATTTTTTCGAGATCCATGCCTGGGGCGCCGTTTAGAGGGGGCAGGGGTGGGAAGTTGGGAGGGGGAGGAGGCATGATGGGGAACCGTCTTGGCGGAGCACCACCGTCGGCCGCGCCGTTATTCGGCACCGTCAAGCCTGGGATTCCGGGCAGGACGGGCTGTTTGACGGGCATCTGTTGATCCTGGAGCCCCTCGGCCTCGTCCTCCAATTCTTGCTCTTCGTCTCGAGCCATCGTCCTCCGTCCGTCGCGCTTGTCCCAGGTACCGTACGCCGCTGCTGCTGCTTCGCCCACATGGTATCTGTCGTTGAAGCATTCGGTTTCGCCGGGTCGGGCGCGGGTCCAGAACCGCGTGACGCGGTCGTTGGAGCCGGAGGCGAGGATGTGGCCGAGCGGGTGCCAGTCGATGGACCAGACGGCGTATTCGTGTGCGTGTTGAATTTTGTGGGCGGGATGGATTGTCTGGGCTGGGGCGCTGGCGGGGTCGGCGCTGTCGTAGGGTGGGACTGATGTTGCTTGGCCGGGTGGTGTGTTGGGCTCGTCGAGCAGGTAGTGGAGGATACTGCCGTCCGCGCCGCCGGTAGATAGGAGGGAGGAATAGAAGGGATGCCATGTCAGGGTCGATACGTCCTTTTCGTTGCCTCGGAGAAGACATATGTCGCGCATCATTCGTAGATCGAATATTCGAGCCGTCTGGTCCCGTGCGGACGTCGCAAGCAGCTGGCCTTTGTTTGGTTCGAATTTCGTCCGCGAGATCGTACTTTTGTGTCCATGGAGCGTGGTCAAGCATCGCCCTGTGCGAGGATCCCATAGCTTGACTAGGTGATCCTTCGACCCTGAGACGAGCAGGCCTTTCGTAGGATGCCAGTCCACTGACTTCACATCCCAGCCATGTCCAGTAAGGATTGACTCCTCCATACCTCCACCGAAATCAAAGATTTTCATTGTCATATCATCGCAAGCTGTCACGAATTTACTGTCATTGGGTGAGAAGGCGAGGTCACGCACGGGATCACCATGGGCTTGAATTGCTTTGACATTGTTAAATGTAGGCTGCCAGTATTTCACAACGCCTTCTTGATCTGCTGATATGAGCCAATCTTCATTATGTGACCACGTTGCTGCTCTAACGGCGGAGTCGTGTGCCTGTATCGCATGATTAGCGGGACCCCGGATAGTGTATAGGCTTCCCAACCTGTGAAATTGTTTCAAAATTGAATCCCATCCCATTCCAAAGAGTGAACTCTCCGATACTCGACCCTGTCAATAGTCTGCGGCCTTCGGGCGTCCATCGAACGATATTGATTGGGTGTTTAAGCTTATTAATGGAGGAGTGGAGGAGTTTCGCAGGCACAGCATCGGCGGCGCTTTGAGGCTTTGCTAGAGGCGGCAGCATCTTGTAACAGCGCCGTATCAGCGGAGGGCTAAGCAATCAGTGGATTGTGATTGCAGGACTACATACATCAACTAGATAGCTTGCGCTTGGCCTCTCCATCTCTATGCGTGCTCCTCCTTTGTATTTTGGCTGCCGGTGTCGCATCCATTGTACCATCGAAGACGTGTAGTCGGTGACAGGCCCTAGACGGCGGAGGTGAGTTTGACAGGATTACGCAACGCGACGAGAATGGTAGTCCAAAGCAAAGAGATATCCGAGAATCTCGAGTGATGGGCAATGCCATATGTATGTCTGGATGTTCACTCACTTCTACCATAGGCTCTTCGATGCGGTCCATCGTAGCCACCCCCACCATATCCCCCTGCCTGATAGTCTCTGTCCATCGTCGTCACCTCATGGATGTGGCAACTTCGCGCTCACAGGGAAAGCCTGGTACGACTGAAGCGGTTTGCAAGAGAGAGCTTTTAGAGTTGTCGCTAGTCGCCGGGAGATCAACAAACGGCTGCATAATCTAACACAGTGACACAGGATTCGGAGAACACATCATGTTTTGATATCTTGATATTTTCAATTTCTTACTATTCACTTCTTGTATTATTGAAAGGGTTTATAGATGCCTTGTTTTGGAAAGTTCGCATATTTGGATCAACACGCTTCTTTTAAGCTGTCATATCGACCCCTCAATCTTTTGTTGCAATATGGCAGCAGTCACGACCACATTGAGCTCTCCAGATATAATGTTTCACGTTCCTAGTGCGGCACGTACTAAAGATTCCGTCATGCCTGACACTTCAAATTTGAGCAATGGATATACCATTTCATTCAGTATGAAAGAGTCTACACCCTTGAAACTCTGCCATGTTGCGGCGGTACATTCAAAGAACCGGACTTCGTGCTTGAGCCATGATTCCGCAGAAACGCCCAGCTTTCTAGGCTTCAGAAATCTGATGGTCATTGTATTAAGTGCGTACCTCTCTCACATAGCTGGCTACGTGCTCCCCAAAAGGCCCTGGTACTTGGTTTTGATAGCTATAGTTGTGATGAACCTACGACTCGTAATAGAGAACTTTCAAAAGGTCTGTAAGCTCTTCACCGTCTCTTCTATGCAGGAAGCTAAAGATGAAATCAGTACGGCGTTCTTATCTGCGTTCGCTGTCACGATTACCGTGGCCACGACATTCTCCTCGGCCTCATCCTCTACGCCCTCGTGCCTTGTTGTCTATTTGTGGCCTACATCATCGAGCTTGCCGCTGCCAATCAAGCTAGAGGCGCTATCGGTCGTGCCAAACGCCAGTCGGAAAATCCGCAATACAGCATTCAGCATACCAAATCCTTTAGTTCCACATGGCTCATCATAGCTTGGGCCCATGGCATCAATGCTACGCTATCACTGCTCGTAACAAGCGTTGTAGTGTACCAACACATTTACCACCCGTTGATCGGGACTATTTCGGAAGTTCGTAAGTATTTTCTGATTCTTAAGTCTCCCACCAGTCTTGCTGGCTCCAATCATCCGGACCAATGCCGTCTCCGGCTGTTTTATTTCCAACGCTTGGTCCCTCAATCCGGTATCATTCTAAGAAAACGGAAATCTGACTCTAGCATCATGGTAGATGCTATAATCGTTTGGCTGAAAATCTGTTCTTACGCTTTCACGAATCGGGACTTGCGTATGGCGCTGTTGACGCCGAATGCCACGGCATCAATCCCAGACCTGTATTCTGCTTGCCCGTATCCTAGGAATATCGCTCTTTCTAATCTCTGCTACTTTTGGTGGGCGCCTACATTGGTATACCAGCCCGTGTACCCACGTAGCTCGGAGATCCGCTGGTTCTTCATTTCCAAACGCCTAGCGGAAGCAGCTTCCCTGAGCATCTTCATCTGGCTGGCTAGCGCGCAATATGCAGCGCCTTTGCTGCACAATTCTTTATCACGGATCGCCACCCTCGACGTTCCGTCTATACTGGAGCGATTGATGAAACTCTCGACAATATCACTCATCATTTGGCTCGCAGGCTTCTTCGCCATCTTCCAGTCATTGTTGAATGCGTTGGCGGAGGTAATGAGATTTGGAACAGCCCAAGCGTAGGGGCGTATTGGAGGACGTGGAACAAACCCGTCAACCACTTTATGCGAAGGCACATATACGAGCCACTGCTTGGGAGAGGCTGGAGTACGAATGCGGCAAGCGCATGGGTTTTCGTGCTCAGTGGGTTCCTGCACGAGCTGATGGTGGGTGTCCCAACACACAACATATTGGGTAAATCCTTCGTATGACGTGACAGTAAGTAAGGTTCTAGGCTGATTGGTAAAATTCAGGTGTTGCATTTATTGGCATGATGGTGCAAATACCAATGATCTTTGCCACCATGCCACTGGAGAAGATGCAAGGGGTCAACGGCAAGATCCTTGGCAACTGCATTTTCTGGGTCAGCTTCTGCTTGGTGGGCCAGCCGTTAGCAGCGCTATTGTACTTCTTTGCGTGGCAGGCCAAATATGGTAGTGTCAGCAGGAATCAAAGTCTTTAGTCGTCTCTAGGCCTCACTAGCCTGATGCCATTCGATACGTTTTGAACAACTTCTGCCGAACCATGAGTTTCGTCGAAGCGGACTATTTCGGCTAATCAGAGAAATACTTTGGAGAATCCTCTAGGGAAATGGGCCAACGTACGGAGGTCCTTAGCCAATGCTAGATTTTGCTAACAAATTGGCAGTCGGATTCGGAAACTAGCGACAGCCCGAGCATCGATGACAGGGTAAAAGAGCGTGTCTTGACCTCCACACTTTCTAAGAGGTTATTGAGTTGTTGAAGGACGAACTACATCAGCGATATTGCTTCATGGATATTTCGGATCCTCTTAAGCGCTTCTTTCGTCGCTCCTTGAACGGACCTACCCTACGTGACACTCTAAACATAAGGCCCACCATGCAGGCTACGCTGGCGGCAAGAGACACCAGATTCATCTTGAGACCACTATCTGGTCTTCGATGGCCTGGCAATGAGCTGTCGGCAGAAGCTACTTCTACTTCACGAAAACGACCGCAAAGGTCCATTGGTTGACGTTATCGCTGTAGTTCCATGTGTTTAATACCTGCCTGGGGGTACCTTCGCTATTCGAGATAAATAGCCCTCACGTCCTACGACCGAGGTGCGGAGCATCTCAAAGCCAAGTCGCAAATGAGATCCTATCTATCAGCATGCAAGTCTACGGAGATAATCTCAATGCAATGGGGTGATATATAGCCTGCAATTCAAACGGAGACAGGATGGATAGGAGATGAAGAACGATGAAAGATTGCCGAGAAATGATAACCGGCGTCAGGAGCCATAGGTCACGTGATTGTATATGAAACCTCGAATCCGCGCTCTTATGACGACTAACACCACTATTACAGGGACTTCCAGTGACTACTAGGATGACATATATCAGCTATGAATACATCGCGTTGAAGTGATCAACAAATCATGTGGGATGTTATGACTGTGTACAGTTCCCGGATGGGCCCAAATGGGGCCGGAATGGGGAACATCCAGCCGTGTTTACCACCTTTTTACCTAAGTACCTCAGCTTCAGCGGCTGAGGAGTTTGCTTATGACTTCGCCTGATCGTCAACTTAGATCCTCAAGCAGGGGGGCAGCTAGGATTCTGCATATTGATTAGGATAGCCCGTGAGCCACAGATACCGGCACTGTTAAATGGTCCTTCCTTCTCTGGCTGGAAAACGGTATGCAAAGACATAAGATGTCAACGTCCAACTAAAAAGCAGAGATCTTCATGATATTCGATGAATTAGGCGAAGGTCTATAATTAGTAGTAGGGTCTCCCGGGCTAATGACATGATGATGACGTCTGCATTGCGCTTATCGAGCGAATCAATCACAATACATGAAGACCATTCTCACATTCTTCCCACCAACCTTGCTAGCTCCTGTCAATATCACCCCAAAAATTACAATTGGGAGTCCTCTCCTACGTAAACAACCAAGACGATCATGGTGACCAAGACTCCTGGCGGCCAAGCCCCAAGCGACAAGTTCAAGAAGCAGGAAGCTGAAAGTACGTCTTCTCACCTCCCAAGCGCACCATTCGATCGCCCTATGAAATCTAATCGGCTTACAAATATGACATAGAGCATGGAGAAGGTGCAGCCAATGCTCCTGGCCATACTGAGGGCAAAGCTCCTGGTGAAGTATGCAATTCTTCTATTTCGTTCATCACTTACACGACTGGAAATATTATGAATATCTCTTCGAAAGTAGTATCGGACTACTGCATATATCTCTTTCTTTTTGCTGTGAAGTATTATACTGAATACTGTACAGGCACCGGTCGCTTCAGACTCTGGTATCTCATCAGTCGGTATCGAGCTAGGCACGAATCAGCCTGGCGAGAAGGGAGATGTGGGCGCGCCAGTCATGAGCATCATCCCGGAGAATGCAAAGGAGACGAGGGGAGTTGAAGGGTCAAAGTAATAGGTTTCATTGCGAAATACGACTTATGAATTCCGAAGACTCGTAACACGCTGCAGCATGAGGTTCAATATCATATTGGAAGGCAGCTTGTGATGGTGCCCATGTGAATGCCCTGGCTTTTTCAACTGGGCGCTTTGCCACAAGGACCTAGCTACTTATTGCATCACAGTAGGAGATTGTGAGACCACCCGATCAATGACCAGCTTTTCATGACCGAAATATCGCAGTGCGGACAGTCAACTTGTGGCACCAAAGTGTCGGTATACAAGATACCAGTAATCCGGAATCCCAGATTACTAAAGTCCTAATCAAGTGAATGATGATATTCAGCAGATACCGTCAATTTCACCGTTTTCGACCTCCATCCCAACATGTCGCGGACGTCAAATATACAACAGTACTGGATATTGCGTACGCGTTGCTCGGAGATTCATCCCACATAACACCTTCTGCGCCTCAATTTCCATTATCTGGATGCCTCTTCGCAATTATCGTCGCTTAAGCTGGCGCTGCCTCGGTCGTCTATGGACATGCTAAGTATGCGTTTCACCTAGCCGCAGACACCATACTACCCGCAATCGCTGCACTCCTCAACATCATCCCGATCGACATCGACGTATGATCTCTCTAAACTTCGAGATGAGAGCAATCCCCAACGTATACCTCAGCGCACAATTCCTCCTCCTACCCTCCCAAACTGCGAAAGCAGCGACCCTTCCGAGCCCACACCCACTGATCTTCCCCAACACCCACCATCGCAACAGTACCTCCCTCTCCGACATCTCACACATACACCACCAACCCCTCTCCCTCCCCACTACCCCCTATACACACAACCACTCCCACTCCTCCTCCCTCCCCTCAAAGTAAGTCCCATCCCCCACCTCGCCCCCCAAAAACCTACACATCCCTAAACACCCACCCTAGCGCACCCCTCCCCCCCAACCCATGGGAATACCTAGTCCCCTTACCCCGGCAACCCGGGCAACACCCTGAAATTCCACCACTACGGCCCCAAACCTCTCCTCGCCACCCTCGTGTTCGGCGCCTTACAAGACGCCGTCGCGGACTGGAAGGAGCATGTAGATGATGTCTGTCGATGACGAGATGGACGTTGAGGAGCGGGCAGTACGAGTCTGGAGATGTGGTCATCTTGTTGCATCCCGAACCTGGTATGTTGATCCCTTTGGTGTCTATGTGCACATTCAGCTACCTTGGGGTTTTTGGGCTGTGGAGGCTTTCATGCTTGATTGGCTTTTGAGAGGGAGGGTTTGACTAGGATTTTTTTTTGTTTTGTTCGGGGTGTAGGGATGATGTATTGGCATGATTGGGGCGTGGCTCTCATTGGCCTGTTGCATTTTACGGGGACGTATATTGTCCAGACGTGGTGTAATGCTGAGATGTATTTCGGTATTTTGGAGGAGGGGGTTGGGTTTATTGGGACGGGCGCGCTTTCGGAGTGGTGATGTGATGGTCGTTTTTTGTGGGTGGGTTTGTGTTTGGTGGGGGGATTTTTTTGGACATGGAAATGCGCATCTTGTGGGTTGTGTTGGGATTGGTGCGATTTGGGAGCGAACTGGAAGGACTTGGATGATTACTTTATATGTGATAGCTAAGGAGCGTAGGAGAGTGGATTGGCCATTTTGGGGTCTTGTACTTCACTTTGGAATATTCGATTGAATCGAAACGGAAGAGATACGCAAATCCCCCACACCCTCTCCCTATCCAATATCTCTTCGATCAAAGTCTTGCTTGCATGTACGCTTCCCTTTATGACTCCCTTCAGCTATAACATCACCTGTAAGAGATTCGACACTGCGCAGATCTTAGAGAGAGATCCATTAATGGTCATCAGCATGTTGATCACGTAGTAGATCCTGTCCTAGGAATCGCATCAGCATCTTCACTAGTATGTTGAGAATGGCAAAGAACTGCTTATGGAAGATAGACGCGTCTATTTTCGGTTTTGGTGGATTTGATTCGCTTTAGAAACATAATTTGATGTGGATGGTAGGATTGTAGATTGAAACGTTTAAAATACAGTGACTGGTGAGCTCGTAGCGAATGCGGATGAAGTGAGAGGATTTGGCTGGTAATTATATTTTTGAACCGTATCAAGGTCTGTTCTGCGAACTCGGCACACCGTTCCTTTTGAACCAGCAGTCAAATCGGAGCATTCTGTGGATATCAGAACCCGTCCAGCTGATCACTTCTTCAGGGAGACTGCTCAGAGAATCATCACTCATAAATCAACATTCCTTGCAATCTGTCCCTCAGACGAGCTAGCCACGGCACAGAATCAGGTTCGTAAACGCACCTGATAGGTTAAGATTTATTGTATGCTATATAGACCCATTCACAAGATATTGGTAACACTAGGCATGATCGCACTTAATGCCATCTCAAAACCAAACCGTCAACTCTGACATAGCAGTCATCGCCTAGCGTGACATCATGCCACCCATACTTGTGGATATCCTCCATCCTACATCCCTCCCTGGTATTTTCCGCCTGCACATTAGCGAGGAAGCCCCAGGACCGCCCACAGACAAGACCAAACCTCATCATCCCAAGGTAGGCAGGAGGTGGCTGACAGACGAACATTCGCATCCAGGAGGCATTGTGCTGAACATTCTTTAGATCCGTCATACGTATCTTTCTGCAGCCCCTCCAGATAAGCTGTTGTAAGTCGTTGTGTTCCCATCTCGTCTCCAGCGTGCGCATGAAAGGATTCCATTCGATGGGGCTGGTGGTGCTATTGTTTGGTATGGCCTTGAGGAAAAGCTTTTCTTGGAGAGCGCCGGATTCCTTGACGACGTTACGAAAGCTGGTGTTGACTCGTTGGATTACGAGGACCTGGAGCGTAGGTACATATAGTAAAGTCATCTCCAACAACTCGGGGATAGCAAAAAAGTGCGTGGCTGCAGACATATCTTGCAGGTAGAACGATCTGGAAAGTATGATGAGTCAGTAGAAGCTGTAGCTATCGGATGTGAAGATATCTTACTGCACGACTTCTTGATCGGAATTGTCAAACACCAGTTGCTTGATTTGAGGGAATCGGTATTGATTACTCCGTATGGTCGTGTTGTCTTATATGAGAGCAGACAGTTCGTAGTTGTATCTGGTGCAGCCCTCAACAAAAGATGACGAAGAAAAGGTAGTAAAGAAGTTGCTTGAAAAATTCCAAGTGTAGTTGATATCGATGATGTATATTTATAGCGAGAGAGGGTTCTTAAGTATCGGAGCATGTCACCAGGGACATTTGACACTGTAGCACAACAGAGAGCGAATCCGGAGAATGCATAGTTGACACTGTCGTGTAACATCAGATCTCGAGTAGCAAGCACCTAGGAGCTTTACTTACCACAGCAAAACGGCACCCGTCAACCAGTGACTCACACCGCCAACCTCTTGACACAGCTTGCTCTTTGCATTCACAGCCCCAGAAAGCATGGGTGGGTGTTAACAACGGCAAACTCCTTCTCCTCCGGAACTCTAGATGCGTCTATCCATGCCTCCAACATGAATGTACCCACACAGCAGCGTCAGGTAAATCTCCGAGCCCACGATGTCTGCTGACACTTATTTTGATCAGTGTTGGAAGTCAGGAGCACAGTTGAGAACTTGGTTGTGTTGTCCAATCCCCAAAGAAGTATGGGGTATCAAAGACTGGTTGCACTTCCTTTGTCCACCCTGTACAACATCCCTCAGGTGTTTTCGGGTCATGAACTCAAAGAGACGGTCTCATTGACCCCACCCCGTAAGGTTTCCACTTGGGAATGCGCCAGTTTTGATTCTCCTGATTTTACTGAGTCCTATGGTGTTAGATATTGGGCCTCTTTGTCGCCCTTGGTACTCGGATACGTTGCTTGGCTTTTTCAGTTGGATTCTTGGTTCGACTTTTGCTGAGTTGATCAATAAGATGCCAATACTAAGAAGAAGAATCATGCGTAGGTTGAGGCGACTGACGACTTCAGCCACACCGGGATAGATTATCGAAATGTTTTCAAGGCCGTTCTCTATGGTATTATCGCTGGCTCCGGAATCAGGCTAGAACTTTAGTGGCATTTCTGTGACATTAGGAAGAGGTCCAAGTAACACTGCAAGTCCACGGTCTTGGATCGGGAAGATGGCAAATCTTCCGAAAGCCATGAATCAGAACGCTGTGAGTCTCGACATCTGGCCAGACGACTCTGCTGCTGTTAAGATTTTCGGTGCGGAAGGTCCACTAAGACTCTGTATTCGTAGCGACTGTATTCGGATCGAAATGTCGATGAGCTGAGATCGCCGCTAGCATCGCTGCTATCATTGAATCAGGGTGGTCGGACCAAGTGCCATAGCTTCTGGGTAGGCAGGTAAAATTTTGCCTGAGACCATACTCTAATGGAGCTCTTTTCGGAAAGGATTGGTCTCACACGGAGTATGATATGTTTAGGCTCGAACTTAAGTATCCAACCAAGTTCTTGACCATCGAGACTTTGACTCCCAGGTCAGAGTAGAAACGATCGCCAAAGGTCCTGTGTGTGAGTCAGAAGCCAAAGGTTCTGGTGACACGGGAGGACCATATATGTGGTGTATTGTATAACGCATTTATTGAATAGGCTGCTATTGAGGCTTGCTGTGGTAAGTAAAGGAAACAGCGTAGAGTAATGCTTTGGGTCGATCAAAGTAATGCTTGGCGTCAGGACTGCGCTTACCAAACATACAACATAGATTCATTGCGGTATGTAGGCTCATTCTAAAGAAAAACATAGCCGATCTAGCTACCGGGAGATATCTATCTTATAGCCGTCAACAAGGCTAGACAGACGTTTGACAAACAATACAAACAAACAGATATTCTCTAAAAGCCAGGTCGGGTTAAGGAAAGCCAAGCAAACATGCACATAGCCCGATGTGGCACCCGCTGAAACCATCTCATACCTGCCTTGTGAAATCACTGACCAGAAGTGCAAAACCACACTAGAATAACCCGTCTCGCTTCCCTTCCTTCCTCGTGTCTGAAACCCAGCCAAACCAAAAGGTCTGCGCTCAGTCCTATTCTGATCTGTCCTAGAATATTCCAATGATCACTTGATTCGAAATCCACCTTACGTCTCCACGCCCAGCCACCGACGCCATGATTGTAGGAAATCATATGGAGTATTCACCTGTCATCGATCAAGCCACAAGACCTTAGCGCCAGCCTTTTGTGGGGACCAGATGGAGTGGCTTAGCCACAGCGCGTGGCATTCTGCTTGTTTATCTAGCGACGGCACGACTGGCGGTTGCAATTAATGGAGGGTATTCGCAATATTACCTGCTGCGGCCATAGAATGGAGGACGAAGAGGCGGCCAATCATACAGATCGTGGTCGTCGAGAATCTCTGCATTTCATGCAATGTTCAACGACGCGAAGTGACCGCTTTGAGAAAACTTGTGCATGATATGTTGAAGTAGCTACAACGTTATAAACGCAGGCGACTGCATGCCATCGTATATAAATTGTAAGGTATCCAAGTCGAATTCCCAAAGCAATATCCACAATCCTCCAAATTTGCAACCACCCATGCCATCCACAATGACAACGCAGGCGACTGCATGCCATCATATACAAATTGCAAGGTATCCAACTCAAATCCTCGAGGCAATATCCAAATTTCTCCAAAATATGGCCGTCAACCAAATGAAAACGCATGAGACGACCAAATTCAGTTCCTAGCTGCAACTTCCCCCGTTACCAGCACCCGAAGCCAAACCAAGAACCTGGTAATTCATGTTATACACACCGTCAGGGCATCCAGCAGATACACACTTCCCTTGAGTAGCGGACATGACAACCTTGCCACTCGCGTCCAAAACCTCGAGCGTCTGCACCCCAGCCTTTACCCCTGTCGGCGAGCCCCAATTCAGACCTGGAGAAACAGCGGCCGTCTGCAGAGTGACACCATTACTAATCGTACGCACCTGCATCCCCGACGAGCCAGGTGCAATGATGACAGCCCAGTCGAGCGAGTCGGTGCCGGTGTCGAAACCTTGAGGCTTGGCCACATTTGAACAGCTGGCGCTTTGCAGGATAGTCTTGTACCATAGGGCTCCCACAGCCAGGGTGTTGGCAGGCGGCTGCATCGACGACGTTGAGCCACCAGCTTTCCACGCTTGGATGAAGGAGGTTATCAGCGGTTGCCATGCTGTGTGGGGATAACCAGCTTGGTTGGCGTAGACAGTCGCCTGGGGGTCAGTGTTGAGTTCTGGCCAAATAGAACCAGTATAGTGGCTCTCGGGTCCATCATTCTAAGTGGCAGTCAGTGGTAGTCATCATGTTGGACCCGTATGGAATGGTATACCCATGTAATGATTTCCACAAAGTTAGGCTGAGGTGACATGGAGAGAATATTTCGCATACGCACAGGCAGGTTGAGGTTGCCAGGGCGATAAAGGTTTGTAGAATACTTCGAATATATCAGTCGTAAGTTCTCCACCGAACTGTTTACTATTACCGAATCTTTGTACTGCAACGTGCTCAAAGCTACGCCTTCCTAAGCGACTGACATTGGTCATAAGTTGGGGATAGCGAGACGTACCGATCATGTACCCTTTATTGTGCGAGTATGCACCTTCCATTACTGACATATCGGAAGAGACATCGCCAACGACACTGGGGTCAGCGTCTCCTACAGGTGGCCAGGCAGATTCCCAGCTAAATAAGCCGTCAACGAGACCGCCCCAGTAAGACCACCACTATACCATAGTCAGTGCGATCTTCTGTTGTCAGGTGAGAATGGCTACAGGTTACTCACACCACTGCCAGCTCCGTAATAGCCGTTCGTTTCGTCGAACATAGGCACAAAGTACATGTCGTTTGCGAAGTGTTGCTTCCATGCTGCGATAATTCTCAGCGTACGTCGCTCGCCAAATGATTATCAATGTTAGGCTTGCCGGTCCAAACGTCAATTGTCTTCCCACCGGATTGAAAGGTAGAAATCATAGGAGAGCCATTCGGGCCGAGGTAGTATGCGGAATTGCCTAGATACTTGGCGAGAAGCGAATCATAATCGTTAGGCTAATAGCACGAAATGTTAGATGTTTAGCTGTGACACCAATCTTTGCGAACTATGAAAGTTGAACTGACCCCATTGCAGCACGCTCTTCCCGCGGCGCAGGCTCCGCCTGATGCAGCAACGTCCATGCTGATGAACAGCTTGAAGTTCTTGCCAGCCGCATATCCGAAGAGGTAGCCAAGCGTCGTAGCGACGTAGGACTGTGTGACGTCGCCAATATTCAGAGCAAAGCCATCGAGCCTAAGGCATGTCTAGGATTAGAGATTGACGCCAATCCTGAGGGCGGGACAAGCTTACCCAACCGCAATTGCAGCGTCGATGTCTTGATGTGCATGGTCCTCTGTGATAGTACCAACCTGCTTCCTGTGAGTGACTATATCGACAATTGCGACTATTGGCACAATGTACCATGTAGTGGGCAAAGACAGCCTTGGCCTCTCCCAATCCCAGTAGATAGAAAGTCACCACAGCTACCAAATGGATAATGAACAGATGCATGATAAGCTGTTTGTATTTCTTGGATAGGACAAGGATTGTCGAACGTTTTGTAAAGTGGAGTGGAAAGCTAATCTTCTCAGATGTGGAAAGCTAATCTTCCTATATGTGGAAACTTGATACTCCAGAAATTCAGTTATATGTACAGACTCTCTGTCATTACCGAATCCTTCCGCCTTCCAGTCGCATGACGAAATGTTAGCAACAATGAATGCATGATGATATCGAGGTAGTGATACACAGGCCCCGCACTTGGATGGGGGGAGGCACGAGATCTGTGAGGGGCTGAGTAAGGGGTTGACACAGGATGTGGAGGTATGTTTGTATACTTCACATCTGTCAATTGCTGGCCACCAACGGCATCTGTGCGTGTGACGAGCTATAAATGGATCAGCATCTTGATTATAGAATCGCTGTCACTCTGTCGCCCGTCTCGCCGGTTACGTCCGTATCGTCTTGGTCGTACCCTTCCTACCTCTGCAAAGATGTAACCCAAAATCTCATCATGGACGACTCTCGTGTGGTTGCACCTGATATTATCAACCAATGTAGTGTATTGATTACATGGATAGGCCTGTAATAGAAACGTGGAAGCCTTTATGTGGGGGCGAAAAGCCAACCAGCATCATGTACTTGTGCGACATAGCTGACCGCACTTTCAGCGGTGTACCTGGAATCTATAAGACCCGCAGTAATCCTTCGGGGACTTTCAAGCCACCATCCGCGTGACACCCGAACAGTGGATCTAGGAAGGAAATTAATTCAGAGAGGTTGAGACGGGGAGGAACTCGTTTCGTAAGAAAATAAAGCAAATGGGTCGCATTGTATACTATCGCCATAGCCATCAAGTAATTTCAACAAAGGACCAGTACCCAGTGTCAGTCACAATGACGACCGAGTACTTGCAACGAAAGACTGGAACCAGGATTGGTTACCATGGAATTCAAACGGTAGGTTGAAGTCTCCCAGTCAGTGCGCAGCGAGAGGAGGATCAAAACACAGATTGTGTGGTGCGCCTCTCTTGGCAATTTGGATAGCGAACAACAGCACGCAGATATCACCAGGGTTCTCCTCTCGAAACCAGCCATATGCACAGTACCGCAAGGATCGATGGACAAGCCTAGAGAATGACGTGCATAACGATGAAGTACCGTCTGCCATACACAAACGAGCCGTAGGGGGCTAGGTTCAGAGGACAAGGAGATACGGAAATAGTGGCTCAATACTTGAAGTGACTTGCAAAAGGCTGACACCTCCTATGTCGCCACAAGAGGCTCAACACGAGAATAGGCTGACCAAGCTCTTTTGCAAGAACACGCGACGTCCTCCTGCATGCGTAGGTGCTTTGCGGGGTGGTCCTCGGATCGTCACGAGCCTCAAGCCGGTGTAAGCGTGTTTGATGCGATCGGAGTTCACGCCAGGAAGGAAGTTATATGCTGTAACGTACGTACGTGGCTCGAATGACATTGCAGAACATGTCTTCCCCGCAATGCATATGCGGTAGAGCTGATGCGGGGTAGCTTGCAAGGAATGTGGACGGTTATGACCGGTACCTCCACGACGTTGGTCGATGGATGCATTCATTGAAGAGATCTCCGAAGATGTTGCACATGGTGTGGATGTGTGAGGCGCGGCCTTCCTGTCCCGCCTGCGGTTTGCGTGGAATAAGTTGGCTGCGTGATCCGTCCTGACGGCTGACCGTGCTGACCGAGGAGGGACACGGTTGAAGAACAGAATTGGCAGCTCAGACACACCATGGCTCGGACGCTATTGTGTCGGTGAGCCCTCGACGAGGGTCTCCCTCCGTCTTCCGTTGTGTAGAGTGACCGCTGTTGGACAATATCATCCAGTCGGGTTGAGGATGTGGTACATATGAGGCGACGTGAGATGTGCTCCACCAGGGTCAAGCTCGCGGCCTGTAATCCGGGCCTTTCGATCAAGAAATTCAGAGTTGAATCGTAGGTGTGGAACGAATGGTTACGAGCAGGATTCGGTCCTCGGGAATGGGTTGCAACAGACATCAGCAAAGACAGAAGACAGGGAGTCTACCGATACATTCATCACGTTCTTCATCGTCAGCACCGTAGCACCTGCTCAGTATCGGAGGTTGAAGGTGAAAGAACTCCGAAGTACGCAGTTGAGTAATGAAGGTAAGGTAGCGATAGGACTCGGAGTGTTAGCGTGTAGAATATTCTAAAGTCCGCAAGACTTGAAAATCCTTGGCGGTGGGAAAGCCCATTGCTACTTGCTTTACCGTGTCGTGCGTGTTTACTTACTTTACGCAAGTGAGCACCTCAATTTGTTTTTGTGAACAGACATTGAAGATTTGTAAAGAACCCGATTCTAAGATCATGTCTTTTCTCCACGCTGAGTAACTTCAAGTTTGCTGCACGCCCTGGTATAAAAGTCCAGATCTTCCAAAGACCTCAACTCACTCATGAATTGTCTTCATCCATTCTGGACGGTTGACATCATGATGAAATTATGGAGAGAGTGACATTTACCAAGCGGCACGATTGACTCATGTCAGCCAAGAGGTCATGGTATGGCTATGAATTGTCTTATCAACCCTACAAAGCTCGATTGAACGCTGTGTGTCCCAATAGAAGTCGAGATGACAGGCATAATTCTACAGCAGACTGGTTCAGCCAACCCAAATAGTGGAGCCAGCGCTCCGGAACGTCCAATTTGATGCCTCGACGACCTGAAGAGGCCTAAACACCGCACTCCGGCAGCGCCCGTGAACGCCTCGCTTGAAATGTAGGCTGGCGGAAAGCCTCAGCTTCGCATCATAGGGACTGAGAAGATAAAACCACAGGATGCGATTCTCAATTCTTATTCAGTCCTCTGAGGTAGGTCGAATTGTACATGCACGGGAACCCAGCAGCCCCAAGAAGCGCATCACAATTGGTGAGCAAGTGCATATCACGAGTCGTGTTGTGAACGAAGTAAACTTTGGTGCCCAGTTTCTCCAGAGAGTTTCATCTTTTCCTAAACCTTTCCCAAAACAATTCGTATGAATAAGAGACGATTCCCTCGTTGGTTTTTGGAAAAGTGCCAGCTCCTTCCTATCACCGACTCGACACTTATTCGTCGTCAGACCGGGCCGTACACAGAGCTGTACTCGGGCAATAACTACAACAAAGCATACCCACCATCGGCATGCATACCTTCGAGCCGCCTAGAGCGACTCTCAATGCACTCAGACATCAAGTACACGTCTTTGCCCATCCCATCCACTGACCCTGCTTTGAAGCGTTTGTCCACAAATTGATCGTCTAGTTCGATACCATATCATGTAGCCTCGAGCAGCAAATGCAGAATTTTCCCAGGTTCGTGGCAGTAGGAGAGGAGCTTCTACAACCGGTTGTGACCGGAAAGAGAATTGACTTTCCCAAGTCCTCTATCCATCTATGGGCTCTTTGGCCTTGAAACATAAACGACACCATACCCGTGGACGGATCTAATCAGACTCCTGCACACCCCAACTTTATAAATATCAGGAGTAAGTGCTCTGGAAGCTAAGATAGAGTGGAAAAGGCCCTCTAAAATCTGATACCACGTTAAATCAGCAATGGCGCAATCAACTACACCGACGCTCACTCGCTCCCTACCTACTAGCAATCAGCATATCGTACAAATTCCTCCCATATCTTCCCCACCCCCAACACATCGGCTACCCTTCACCCCACTCAACCCATCACCATCCGATATCCCGTCATCCCACTCATAATAAGCATCGCGAACTCTATCAAAGAAGAAGGCAGAGACCCAATCCTCCTCCCACTCCCATTCTCCTTATCCCTGCGGCAATACCCAATCGTATACGCAACCCTCCCCACACACCACGCCGTACCCATAAGCGCGCTCACGATAGGATCTGTCACACATCACAAACACCAATTAGCCCATTCATTGCCTTCCCATACTCTCCTCCTCCCCTCCTCACCAGCCTCCTGAACAAAACACACAGGTAGACCCGGAACACATACATTGCAACCCCCCCACCAACAACCCAACCAACAACTGCGGCTGATGCTCCACATAATTCGCATGGGCGCGCTGCGCGCAATTGAACAGGTATTTGTCCTTGCTCTCTTGAGCTTCGGCCTGCGTGGCGTAAGCGTTCGGGTAGGGGATTTTGGCCGCGCGGCGGTATTTGCCGGTGTTGATGCTGTGCCAGGACGCGACGAGGGTGGTAAGGGTGGCGACGCCGAGGACGTAGCTGTTGGTGGGAGGGGGTGTTAGCGAATGGCTTGGCGTAGGAATGGAAATGAGAATGGAAATGGATGGGGTGAGAGAGGTGGATAGACCCGTATTCTTAGGGGATGGATAGGGTGAGAGACATGGTGGGTGTAGTGAGTGTTGGAGGGCTTCTTGGATGTTTTGTGGAATGAAAGATTGTGGATGTGTTGGAGGAGGTTGATGGGGAGAAGCGTTCACTTATGTATAGGATACCTTTGGAGATGAGTGCTCAGGCTCGGAAAGAAATCATGCCGGCATCCGAAGACACTTTCGACTGGCGCGGAAAAGAAGTGGACAACGATGTCCTACATATTCATATCGTTGCTGCCTGATAGGTCACCCTTTCATAGGGAGCGACATATTGTAAGTACGGCATTGGGCAGGTCAATCGGCTTCGCAGACTGTGTGCTCCAGTGGACTGGGCAGCAACCTTTCTATCTCCACCTGTTCGGCTCCGATCCAAGCGTTCTGCGTCAACGAACATTCCGAACTGAGGATCTCCGTCCTGTAGACGCGACTTATTTAGTACATTGTGACGTCAAGGGGACTGGAGTTCTAACCTTAAACTGCGTAATTCGCGCTACTAGCCCGAAGGAGCTTAGCTACCGGCTTGCCCGGCTTGGCACGTCTGAGGTGTATTTAGAGAGGGAAATGCCCCTATTCTTCCTACTCCTTAGCAACCCCCATAGTAGCAACAATATCAGAAGACGACAAGACGACATCCCCCCTTTTCTGGCGATTACGGTGCGATGACATAGTCACAGTCTTTTAAGTGCTCGAATGCTACGCAGTCCGGGGGGGTTGCTCCTTCGTGGCCTATAGCCACGTCGTACTATACGCCTTAGCGACCTACGATTTTACCGGCAATGATGCCTTCTACGATTACCTACGAAAAGCCTAGTACACGACGTACTACTGAGCTAAAAGAATACTATACTACGGCGTCTACACCGGTCATTAAGAGTTGGAGCTTGGGGTCAGGTACTAGGCCTGGTGCGCCCTGATAGGGGCACATCGTCTACTTCTAAGAGCCATAGAGCTCTATAGTAGGGTTCCCACGGCGAAGACACCGAGTGGGAGTCAAGATATCTTATATATAAAGGGCCTGAATCAGGAAGACTGTTGGTACACTTCGCGGGGGCGCTCCGTACGTGTTTCCTGGAGCTGATGAGGGGCAATTGGACTAGCGTTGGAAGCATGTCTTTAGGGAGGGAAATGCCCCTATACTTCCTACTCCTTAGCAACCTCCATAGTAGCAACAATATCAGAAGACGACAAGACGACATCCCCCCTTTTCTGGTACTGAGGCTCGCGGGTCGAATCAGTCCTTTCACGCAAGCTTGTGGATCAGACGAGTACATGTCCCACCACTCCCATACGACTGAAGCTGTGCAACAATTCCCCGCCACTGCCATTAGAGTGAATTGAGTTGATTGTCCGCCGGCCCTCTCAAGTCCTATCGTACAGCTTTGTTTGCATAGTTTGATCTCACATTGTGCACACTTCACAATGGAAGAGATCACGTACGTTATGACGCCCGCCGAATGGGGCAAACCGATAGACGTTGCGGAAAAATGGATCCACTTTGTGGATGATAACGTAAGAGACAGTGAGCTTACCGGATTTCCTTTCTGCCATGCCATACTGATGGCAAGGTCTGAATGAGTGCTAAGCCAGACCAGAAATGCCGCCAGGTACCATGATTGAGGGTATCTACCGACACGGAGCCAGCTACTGGACAAGAACCGCAGAGATAGCAACTCAATGCCCAGATGGCTCTTCGCCCTCGTACTTCCTCAAGGTTTCACAAGGTGACAACGGTTGGGGCATGGTCAGTGGAGAATATCATTCAATGTCAGCGATGTGGAAAACTTTGCCCAAGTTCGTCCCTACGCCAATTGGCTGTGGAACATACAAATCAAACGCGGACATTCATTTCTTTCTCGCGGAACTCATCAACATGACAGATGATATACCGGAAATACAGGCTTTCACCGAAACTCTTGCCGAGCTCCACACAAGGGGAATCTCACCCAACGGAATGTATGGATTTGAAGTTCCAACATACAAAGGCACAATCCCCCAGTATACAAAGTGGCACGATACGTGGGAAGAATCCTTTTACCATTCGCTTAAGTGGTTTATGCTAGCTGAAGAGAAATCGCAAGGATCTGATGAGGAGATGGAACGGCTTTGCCAGAGTCTTCTAGACCTAGTCATACCACGATTGCTCCGTCCATTGGAGACGGGTGGTCGATCCATCCAACCTCGTCTTATCCACGGTGACATCTGGGCTGGCAATGCATCAACCAACATTGATACCAACATGCCCGTAGTCTATGACGGGGCTTGTCTGTACGCTCACAACGAAATGGAAATGGCAGCCTGGCGACCAATACGGCATTTGATCGGACGACAATATATGAAGGCTTACTTCAACTATTTTCCAATCTCGGCACCGGAGGAAGACCAGGATGACCGCAATCTCCTCTATTATCAGCGATGGGATTTGAAGAGCTCGGCGTTATTCTCTGGAAATCTCCGCTATCGGAACATGGCGAAGGAAACAATGAGGGCTCTATTGGGCAAATTCCCGGGCGGCTACGAGACTTGGGCACGAGAGAGGGGAGAGGAGCCTATCAGCCGAGATACACCATACAAGACCAACCACCCGAAGCTGTAGTCAGCGCCCACATGACCCGGGACAAGCGCTGAATCTTACGAATCACGACAATAGGTTTGGAGGGAAGTCTCAGCTTCAATTTCCTGCTTAAATCGTCAATTCAGGTTTGCAAATTCTGTTTTATGGCGCATCAAACTCCTTCTGCGTACTTCGCTGGTCAGCTCAATGCAAATTAGAAGAGCCTTCACTTATAACATCCAGCAGCGTAGACTGTAGCTATTGTTCTGTGCCACTTTGATTGCTTGCCTGTTGACAGCGACCATTCCCTGATAACGGCTTTCAGCAGCGTCATTGGCTGTATCGGCTGCAGCACCATAACAAAGCGCACTTGCTGGCTTTACGCAGTGACGCCACTACCAATATCCATGTTTGCTACAGATTATATCATCATGCTTTCGGAGGAAATCCTACGCCAACTAAAATCGCCGGCTCGGAAATATTTCGATGTGCGTAGCTGAGGGTTCCAATAGCCCCCGGTTCCATCATCATCGTCAATTGAAAGTTCATTGGGTATTTCAGCCACCGCTTCGTGAAAGCTCGCAGAATGTGGCCATGGGCTACCTGGCAAAAACGATCAGCAGAAGCCAGGTCCAAAAAGCAGGTTCATACCACGAGAATATCACCGGCACCACCAGCCTTCATGAACGGCTCTTGCATTTCGTTCATCTGCTTAATCACACGGTCAAGCCGAATCCGAACCTCTTCCGGAGATCTACGTAACGTCAGCCATGTGAGCATTTCCGAGAGATGTCCAAATCAGCCCACTCTCCCCCTTCGCAACCATCTATCCAGATGTCCCAAGGTTTTCCTTTGTCCAGACCTCTCTCTTTTCTTCCGGCTCGAATGTCGTGTGGATGAACTCCGTCATAGTCCCCATAATCCCACTTAGCAATGTCTTCAGTGACAGTCACCTTACCTGCTCGGTGCAACTTCTCGCTTTCAAGCTCGCCGAGCAATAAATCCAGCGTGGTCTGTGCACGTTCGCGCGGGCTGACAAAAATATGAGCGAACCTTGTCGGGTCAATCAATTTGCCGGCCCCAACGAGTACATCCCTTGTGCCCTTGACTTGCTCGATGCCGTTTTCTGTCAGAGGAATTTCGGACTTCCCTAGCGAGAGGTGGCAGAGTCAACTGGCAAGTGGCCACCCTTGAGGGAATGGGTGTAAGACTGGATGGGACAATGACATTGCTGATCAAGCCTTGTTCGAACGTCCTTGAATCTGGCAAAACGTGCTTAGGTTGTAATGCGAGGACGTACCTGTGCATTGGCCACTGATCGTCCATGCGGTCTCGCCTGATAGATCACATGGCTTCAGCCTACCTTGCCCGCTACGTTGGCAAGCAAGCAAGAGTGTGGATGCTTACCATGTCTTGCTATGTACACTCGTGGCGTCCCAGCATTCTGGTCAGACATAGTCCACTTTCAAACGATATTGAGGAACGATCGATTTCGTCGCGGGCTGATCAAAAGATTGGGACAGTTGTTGCTATTGGACAACCCCAAGAGCGTCAGGATTATTACATCAAGATAGCAAGGCTGTAAGGAAAACGGACATGTACTGCTTTCCGTCTCAATCAATCATCAATTTGCATTGAAAAGATGGGCATCTGCAGATACTGACACCGATTCGAAAATGGCGTGACATAGATTATGGGGTGGGGCGGTGCCCCTCGGACACCAGCTGCGCCAATCAAAATCATCAAATTGCATGAAGATTGAAGACCCATCCATCCATCACACTTGTCTCGGCTTCGGGGCGTACCTTATCACTCCAACATCACTGGTCAGCCATCGCTAGTATTCCCCGAAGATCTCCCCTTCGCTCCAAGGACGCCTCCACCTTCTTGATGAGACCATCCATGCATCACCATATCTGACAATGGGCACACACTTCACTGGAGTTGCCCAAGCATGCTTCTCACAAGATGCAGTCTCAATCTGGGCTGCACCGCGACAGTGACAATGATCTCGTTTTGCAACATGCTCCAACAGCGTCGACACGACGCTCTTTCTTTTCACTCGGTTCGAAACGCACACGTAGCGATGAACCCGCCGCGCACCAACAGGATCCACTTGGACTCACTACCTTATACGAGCCAGCACCAGAGGCTGATGTTGCTGACCTGATTTTTGTTCATGGCTTGCGCGGAGGATCGTACAAAACGTGGACCAAATCGAACAACGCAAGCCTCTTCTGGCCGAAAGAGTGGTTACCACAAGATGAAGCATTCGAGCGCTCAAGGATCCATAGCTTTGGCTATGACTCCAACTGGGGAAAGGGTAGCACCCTCAGGATACTGGATTTCTCAAGAGCATTGCTTGGAGCTATGATAGATTGCCCTTCGATCCCCCATGATTCAAAGGTGAGCATCGTTTCAAGGCTCCTTACTTGTGCGCTATTTTCGAGATTGGACGATGTAGCACATCTGCAAGCCAGTCAGATTGATGAGCAGCATGCACTGGGCGGAATTCTTCCGATAGAAATTTCCAACAGAGAGTCGAATATATGAATGTGTTTCATAGATACCTACCTTTACAGAGATTTGGGGTTGCTACGATCGTCGTGTCTGCGAAAATTCCTGATGGATTATTAGGCTCCCTTGGTTCTCGTCGGTCATAGTATGGGCGGACTCGTAATCAAACGCGCCTTCATATTAGCGAAACAGAGAGACAATTTGCGCTCCTTGACCGACAGAATCAAAGCGATGGTCTTCCTGGCGACGCCCCATCGAGGTGCCGATCTGGCCAGTGTCTTTAGCAAAATTCTCAATCTCACCGGAGGCGCTCGGCCATTTGTAGAGGATCTACACAGAAACTCATTGGCTACGGAATCTATCAATGACGAGTTCCCGTTCTTTTGCCAAGATCTGAGAATAATCTCCTTCTACGAGACTCTTCCTACAATCGGCAAGAGTCTTATAGTGGAAAGAGATCAAGCAACTCTAGGCTATGCAAATGAGCGCAGGCAGTACCTCAACGCAAATCACCGCGAAGTCTGTAAGTACGGCTCTAAGACTGACGAGAATTATTGCACGGTCCGCAACGCTTTGGCAGGCATTCTCAACGACTTCCAAGAAAGTTCCGAATTGAGTAGGCAAAAGACCAAGGAGGGAAAGTCTCGGCAGCTCGAAGCACTTCTGGCTGCATACGATACTCCGGAAGACGATTTGTTGACCGCTGACAGCGTGAGAATGGGTGGCTCTTGTGAGTGGCTCACCAAAAAGCAGAGCTTCCTAGATTGGCTGGCATGCACTGGATTGCAGACATATTGGGTCGTAGGGAAGCCAGCAGCAGGTAAGACGGTCTTGGCCGGCAAGGTCATCACGCACCTCAGAAAGCTAGATAAGTCATGCAGTTTTCACTTTTTCCATTATGGAAATAAAGCGATGTCGGGCATAGGCTCCTTTCTATTGTCTATAGCGCGACAAATGGCCCTACTCGATGATGCAGTGATGGATACGGTGCTCGACATTTTCGGAAGAGACCGCCAAATCAGTAAAGCAGACAGCAAGACAATATGGCGAAAGCTCTTTCTTGAAGGAATATTCAGGATCAGATCTCAGAAGACACAATACTGGGTGATCGATGCTCTAGACGAATGCGCTAACGAAAATGAAATCACATTACTGCTCACAAAATTGATGGAATCCACGTCCATCCGCGTTTTGACCACCTCACGTAATGCTTTCGAATCTTGCGTGGGACCAGTCATGCCACCAGCACGAGTTATCTCGGAGCATATTCAAGAAGAGGATAGCAAGTACGATATTCGGCTCTATTTGGAAGCTAGTGTCTCCAGCTTACCAGCCATCGATGCTGATGGCAAGCAACATATATCGGAACAGATCCTGGAAAAATCGGCGGGTTGTTTCCTATGGGTAACCCTGGTAATTCAAGAATTGGCTAATGCAAGAACAACGACGGACATTGCCAAGGTTTTAAAGGAGGTTCCTACGGATATGAACGACTTATACGCTCGTATATTTGACAAAATGTCGGGAGCTTCGTATGGCAAGAGGCTCTCGCAGGCTATTCTCGTCTGGATCACGTGCTCTGTACGTCCTCTCAAGACCACTGAACTGCACGATGCTCTCCAAGTTGATCTGAATGAGAAAGTCGACAATGACATCGCAGCAACGATCCGATCATGCTGCGGGCAAGTGGTCCACGTCGATACTCAATCTCAAGTCCAATTGGTCCATCTAACGCTTCGAGACTTCTTGTTGGGACCCAAGCTGGAGTCGGAATTCGCCGTCAAGGAAGCTACAGGTCATCGTCGGCTTCTTTTGACATGTCTAGCATACCTGAACAGCGACGAAATGCGGGGTCTCAGGCGTCGCGGACCCGGTGGAAATCAGCACTCGAAGAATCGTTCCGACTTCTGCTCGTATGCATCTAACGCCATGTTTGAGCATATCTCGTCATTGCAATCAATCGATACGGAAATCGTGTCAGCTCTTGCTAGGTTTTTCGGGTCAGCGAATGTCATCACTTGGATTGAATATATTGCAAGACACTCGGACATCCATCGACTTCTCCAGACTGGTAAGGCACTGGACAAGCTCGTCCAACAGCAGAAGGATCCAAACCTCGCAAGAAACACAAATATGATGCTATTGCGATCGTGGGCCATAGATCTTGTGCAGCTCGTGATGAAGTTTGGAAAGAGTCTCGCTGCGTCGCCATCCGCGATTGTCGATCTTATTCCGCCATTTTGTCCTCCCGCATCTGCACTCTGGAAACAATTTGGGTGTAAAGCTAGAGGACTAAAAGTCTGCGGCTTGCGTGCACAGGTCTGGGACGACTGCTTGTCCACAGTAGTCAATCCGCATGAGCAATTTTCGAGCCTGGCCTGCTCCAGTTCGCTGTTTGCTATAGGGACTTTCCGGGGAAAGATACTCATGTACAATCAAACGACTTGTCAGGAAATCGGGACCCTCAAGCAAGAAGAACCAGTGCGAATGTTGAGCTTTGGCTCCGTAAACCAATTGCTCGTCTCTACAGGATTCAAGCACATCTACGTCTGGAATATCGACACCCGTAGACAGCTATGGAAGCTCGAAGCCCCGCAACAAACTATGTCGATGACACTCACCAATAATGACCAGACATTGATGGGTGCCTTAAAAGACCATCGCCTGAAATCCTGGGATCTGAAGACCGGGACATTATTTGCGAACTTGGACTGGACCGAGGGTCTAGAGGAGATGACGAAGTTGCTGTATCGTCGGCCAACCACTGCGGCTTTCGGTATGGATGCCCATCTCTTGGCTGTAATATACAAAGGTCAAGACATCCTCCTTTGGGATTTGGAAAGCGACTCTCTTTACGATACGTATAATAGAAAAAGAGGCGTTGACGGGTTTGTCGGACGACCCTATGGCTCGTCCGGCGTGAGATGTCTGTGTTTTGGTGCTGCGGATAGCGCAGACCTCTTGTGTGCGGCATACACCGACGGAGAACTGGTTCTTTTTGACACAGCCACCGGCTTGGTCACGAGCAGGATCACGGCTTTCGCTCACATTTTGGTTTCATCACCTGACGGGTCGACGCTCGCCAGCGCTGATCCTTCAGGTATCATACAACTTTTCCATTTACAGACGCTGGAGCTAATTTACGTGATCAAATCGGTAGAGCCGGGTCTTCAGGGTCTCACATTCAGCAGCGACAGTTCGCGTTTACTTGACATCAGAACCTCACGTTGTCGAGTATGGGAGCCAAATGTCCTTCAGGGGCGGCGCGTCTATAATGATTTCGCGCCCTCTACAACCTCCTACGAAACTGCACCCGAGATCGTCCGTCTGGATGCTCCTGATGAATGCATCCAGATTACGTCGATGACGTTACACGACGGTAGTACTTGGATCTTTGGCGGTAAAGAGAATGGATCGGTTCACCTCTATGATAGCAAAGCCGAAATGCGATCCATTCCGCTCTACAGTCACGCACATGGTGTTGTAATCACATCTCTGGACTATGATGCAGAAAGTCACTCTTTGGCGAGCATCGATTCATCAAGTAGAATCATGATTCACCGAGTGAAACAAGACGGTCAATCTTTATCAATTGGGGACAGCGTATTTGACCACAGAGCCGATCTAGCGGTGGGTCAACTAATTCTTAGAAGAGGATTGGGCCAGATATTGATATGCTCAGGGAGATCAGATGTGCTCTGGTCTATCTCCGACGGCCAAGCAAGCCTTCAGACCTCCATTGAGTACGATGATCGAGAACCATACAGGTGGAGCTCACATCCCACGAATGCTGATCAACTCATTCTTATCGCAAGCAACGTGGCGCATATCTTCAGCTGGGACTCTCTGGAGAGACTTACCAATGTTCGAGGTATCTTACTGGAAGGTAGTATCGTGCCCGAACTCATAATTCGATCCATCCAGCCTTGCTTCGGTGGCTCTATGCTTGCCACTACCTTCAGCGAGTCCCTCCACTCGGAGTCAAAGCTCCTCCTTTGGAACACATCTGAATTCGAAATCACGATGGAGAAAGCGAGCCCCGTCCCTGATTACCATCAGCTGGCAGATTATGTAGAGGTCCTGATAGGCAACACTGAAAACACTGCGCAAGCCTTGCAGACTCAGCGTCTCATCTTTCTCCACCGTGACAACTGGGTCTGCTCCACGGATCATGCTCTCTCAAGAGCTAACCAGTACATTCGACACTTCTTCTTCCCATCGGACTGGCTTAGCGCCAATGTAGATTCCGTCATCAAAGTGGCTGCCCAAGGTGACATTATTATAGTTAAAAAGGACGAGATAGCTGTTATATTGCGAGGATTGCAGATGAGGGAATCAGTAGAGTTCGATACCGAATGAAAGGAAGATATCGATCGGCACCACTAATTTACTCGTCTAATGTAGCAGTAGGAAAGAACAAGTTGGATAAAAACTAATAATAATCGCTGTGGACACAGAATTGAGCACCTGAACTCGAACGATACCCGATAATGCAAGTCACGTGCCGAATGCTGGCTCCGAAACCGAGCAACCTCTCGCACAGTCGAGCCTTGACTCTTGCCATCTTCAAAAAAATCTTTTCATATAGGTCCCCACCCCTTCCTCGCATGGTCCGATTGTGAAGCCCATAACCTCACACACTCAATCCTCGACTTTTGGCCCTTCGCACAGCTCTGTATGTGTATATCGGCCTCCTCGTACGATTTGAGTGTCGATGGCAGGTAATGAAGATTCGTATACGAGCAGTCCATAGGGTCCAACACCACTATCTTAGCGACCAAGATGAGCAAGTTAGAACTTTGTGTGAGTGTTTCTAGATGTATTGTATCCATTGTTTCCTACATACGAATAGCAAGAGTCGCGTTCCCCGATCCTCGCGCAAGATACGACTCTTGAATTACATGAACGACTGTATAGTCTGCGGATAAATTAATACAGAAAAGCAGCCGTTGCGTTCACTAGTGATTAAGTTTCTGTATACAACAAGCAGATTCAAACTAAGGATCAAGATTGGGGCAAGAACTCCGATTGATATCCTTTGCAAACAAGATCCATCATCCATGTTGCGGGCGATCCGTATATACATACAAATGGTGAGCGTATAGTTGTCTATACCTTCTTTAGAATTCGGAAAGCAAAAATCATGGAGTCGCCGTCGGCAAATGATATTTGCAAGGTCACGAATGTCGGTGATGCATGGAACAAATAGTTGATTCGGATATACGCCAGATTGATGCATATGTAGAAACCAATCCTTCAAAACCTTGAGCCTCTTCTCGATGCCCTGTACATAGTATACCCAACATACCCACCCACGCACACAACACCGAAAAGTACGATTTTGAGGAAGAACCATCTCCAACTTCCCTTTTCCTTCTCTCCACCAGGATTATAAGGTTTCGTCTTCTTTCCCGGATCTTTCCTGACCCCTGCCTGATTTTGCCGCACGTGTAGATTGTATGAATTTACAGATATGATGTCGTGATTATCGGTCAACTCGCCCGTCTCAGCGCTGAAGCCGAGGTAGGCGGTCTGTGGTAGTTTGATAGCATCGGTTTCGAAACAGTCGGTCCATTCGTCGGGCCCTTTGTGTTGGATCTCGACTTTCAGGGATGTTTCTTGGTAGTAGGTCATTCGGATTTTGGTGGGGATGGTGCCGCCGGTTCGTAGACCACGGGCCTACGGAATTGTCAGAATGTCATCATAACGCAAGCAAGGTTGGGTTGTGTTCGCACCGAGCATCCTGCCAACTCGTTGTCCTTTCCGTCGTGATCCTTGTCATATGACACGGAGCTATTCCCTAGCATGGCCATGACATAGGGAAAGACGACACCCGGTCTTTGATTTTTATAAGTATCGATGAATATGCCTAGCCCGTTGAAGTTGTCCGTATGTCCAAAGACTTTCCCCGGCTTTCCTCTCTCTTCAGTCAACCATATTGCCATGCCGTCTCCGTGAAGGTGGCCTTGACCGTGAATCTTGAATTCGACTTCAATCATCCAGTTGGTAGCGGACATCGGCATCCGAGAGAAGAGCCACCCGTGCTGTGCTTGGCGATCGGACGTGAGACGTATGTACCTACGGACACAGAAGTCAGGATTGGCTCATCGCCTTGGTCATTTTGTTGGTGCCCTCACTGATCTGCTCTCACTATCGTATCTTCTCCAAACTCGAAATATCGACTTTGCATATCAGAATCTAAATATGGCTTTTTACCTCTCCATTAGCCTCCGTGCATCCATATTGCTCTTGCAGCTCGTCGGCTGGCTTGCTGGGCCGTGAGTATTGACTGACAGATTGGAGGCTATGTGACCGCAACTACAAGGTTTCGTCAGCATCGTCGATTCCCGACCCCCGAAGCAAACGATGTACTCACGGGAATCTGTCTGACACCCTCCGGAATTACTTGATCCGCTATGCTCACGCTCAACCATGCTGCCAACAGCCATGGCAACGAAGTCGGCCACGGTAATATCATTGCTCCCACTGTCGGAATATATGTATGGCACAAATCGACCCTGACCCCATAAGAAATCTGCTTATTACATATACATCAAAATATTCTGTTTAAGGGCGGTCGCGTGCAGCGAAATCGCATATCAAGCTGGCCTTTGGACTGTTTTAGGGAAGGTTTGCCTAGGGTTAGTTCTATTTTAGGGGCCAGAGCGGCCCGACCAAGAGCGGCCGGCTTCGTGAAGCTCTCCAAAATGTCCCTGTCGTTCGACGGGAACAGCATATTGTACTGTCACAGTATTTGAGTCCTAGTCTCATTGGTCCTGCTGTACACGTACACTCGTTTCTTGCATACAACGGATCCTATTCATTACTGCGGAAATCATGGATATCAACTCCATAAACAGCTCCGCCGACCCCAAAACTGCCATCATTAGACAACTCCAGCAAGAAGCCGCCGTGAACAATGCCCGGCAACTCATCAATGTGAGCCATCGCCTTAGTCCTTGCCCTTCATTATGATGTGGCTAAATCTCCGCTCAGAAAATGAACGAACACTGCTTCGAGAAATGCATACCCACACCCGGCTCATCATTATCGAAGAAAGAAGAGACTTGCTTCACGACGTGTATGGAGAAATATATGGCCACGTGGAATACGGTTAGCCGGCAGTATATCTCGCGGATACAGAAAAGTGCACCGAGTGGTGACGGGGGAATGGAAGGGTTTGGGATATGAATGGATTGCTGCGAGGGATGGTGAAGAGCAGGCCGGACTGTACACTACATCATACCGATGTAGCATAGACAGGCTAGATGGATCCGCATTGGGAGGGTGTAGTCAAGAACGTCACTCAGCATGGAAGGAAATGTATAATAGACGGACGGCATGGGTGTGGGCTTTATTAGGATTCTGCTGGAGAAGATACCAACATTGGATTACTAGTCGGACGGTGAAGACTACCAAAAATTCGCGCTACGCTTATCCTACGCCGTCAATGCAAAAACCTAGATAAAATAATTACTCAGTTCAAGGACCGCTGATGGATCTTTTGCCAGGCGCTTGGCCCATGAGATTCTTTTGCCTGTCCATGTAGTCACGTACGATGACCGTGCAATGCACCTCCTCGCATAACTTCTTGCGCCTTTGCGAAGGTAGTTTTTCCGCGAACTCCAAGCCGCTCGCGCGCTCTACGGCTTCAATAGGCACCTCGAAATCCGTCAAGGGCTTATCATTCGCGATCGGCGCGTTGGGAAGAACAAATGCCGCGAGACTAACATTTCCACCGGTCTTGCCGTCTTCCGCGAAGATGACCTTGAAGAAATGCGTAGGTACGGAGACGTTAGGTGGATTACCGATGACTTCGTATGAGACCCTCCATTTACCGTCCTCGTGGTCTCTTTTGGGTAAGTATAACGGCCCCGTCACGATCCTTACGCTAGGGTAATCATTGGTCAACCGCCGGCAGAAGTCCTCAAAATGTGCCCAATAGTCTCGATTGAAGCCGTCGCCCACCTGCGGACACATATTGCTCAGTAGGAACGTTTGATCCAACGCATTCTGGCTCCATTTTGCGTCTGCGGCTGGGACCTGGTGCCCTCTGTCAAAGCCAGAGCGGAAGTAATCGCTGAGTTTTGCGCGGAACTTTGCAGGTATAGTCTCATCTTCGACGAAATAGGAGTGCTTGCGGTCCGCGTTATTGGCGGAGAGAGAGGCGGGGGTAATGTGTTCGGCTACCCACTGGGGGTTGCGCGTTCTGCGATCGAAAGCGGAAGTTGTAGACAGGGTGGGATGGAGATCGGAGATGGGGCCAGGGAAGCCGTATCTGAAGAGACCGTTGGGGTTCACGGGAGGAACGATGTCCTTGAAGCGTGTTGAATAATCAGGAACAGATGTCGTAGGTGTAGCTATTGGCGCGTCTGTGACAGGCTTGCCTTTCGAGCGAGATGCAAATATTGCTGCTGTAGCTGCGGCCCCTGAGGCGGCTGAGATGCCTGCGATGATTGCTAACCTCGTCTTTGACATGGCGAAGACTAGGCGAGAGGGAAGAGGAGGTAAAGAAGAGGAAGCGAAAGAGGAAGAGGAGGAGGAAGAACAAGTAAACAGTCAGCCGGGCTTCAAGCCCTTATAAGGGGCTCATGGGCTCATATTGGGTGTGTAATATACAGGCAACTGTCAGAGGTATAAAAGCAGACGCTCTTCAACGTGCCTGCCGAAAGATGAACTCTCAACCAATCACTCGCCGACTTGGCACACTTGCCAAGCCCTCTAAGGGTATGAACACATGCAGCCCTAAGGTACTACTGTAGTACAACTTTCTTCGCTTTACCCTATCCGTCATCGACCTTGAGACTTCTTCTCTTCAATAAATCCTAAAGCTATTCCACATACTCAGACGACGTCTTCCCTCCTTCCTACAAGTATATAATCTTACTATCGTGCTCCTAGCTCTGTAGAAGTCTAACGCTTGAAAGGACCCAGCCGCAGTTGCGAAGATGCCACTCGATAATGATACCAGGGGATGGATCATGACATGCGTGAGTGGAATTGGTATGTAATCTACGGCTGTGAGGATTCTATCATTTATTGAATATCCCATAGCTTGTGTCGTCGGCTCCAGCATAATATGTGTGGATCTGATTATTCAACTTATTCCCAGCAAACGGAACTTCCGTATACAGGATAGCAATGCTTTCCTCTCCTCTTCGCTAAGTCTGAGTTTCGGCGTAATGGTCAGTTCAAACAGTCTTGCTCGACGATGTTATGATTGACGTCGATTTTCCAGCTCTTTTCTTCTCTCTATAGCATGTTACCTTCAGCACAGAAGTATCTTAGTAAAGGTGGTCTTGCTCCAAACGCTGCGGCGTACGCCACTATCGGGTGTTTTCTAGGAGGCGTCACTGGGATTCAATTTGTTTCGCGCTTGTTGCACCATTACATTCCTTCCCATGTTGTGGATTGCGACCATTCGCACGATGAAGATGACGAGGAAGACGATTCTCATGACGGTCAGCACCACCACAATGGCCACGGTCATAAGCACGACCGACAGATCTCCGAAGAAACCCCTTTGCTTTCTCATGACGATATAGATCTCAAAGCCGGTCCTGAACCTAGAGCAAGGTCTGCCAATGCAGAGATAGCTCAGAGACTCGATGTTCCGGCACTACAGGCCCGGCCTACGCTGCAGACTCGACTCACTGCTCGGATGTCTACTTTCGTATCAGGAGCAAAGTCCTCTTGCGACGAAGGCGGTCCGTGCTACGGTTACAGCGAGCCGTGCGGTCAGGAGTGCTTCAAAGCATTTAGTCGAAGCCCTACAAGGGCGTTCACTAGAGCTCCCACCCGGGCCCCAACCAGAGCTTTTGGACGATTTTCGGTCTCCGGACCACCGCAAAAACCATCATTACTCCGTACTGCGACTGCACCGCATTCACGGGCCAGACTAGGACGCGTGGGTGGTCCCGACGAAGAAATCGCTCAATTGTCGCCGAGGCCAACTTTGCCTCAGAGGCCTGTGTTACCGGCCTCACAGGATTCCGCGAAAGCTATCTTTCGAGGTCGAGAAGGCAATCGCGATCATACTGCGTCTCACCTGAGTACGGCAATGAGCACAGAACGTGATGAAGACGACAATAATGAGTTTGGTGTACAGAAGCGCAATGGCTCGATAGCTTCTGACACTGATACTGCTAACGACACTTCACATCATCACCACGTACCAACTAATGCTTTCCTCGCTATCGGACTCCAAACCTCCATCGCTATTGCTTTACACAAACTACCGGAAGGCTTCATCACGTATGCTACGAACCACGCAAACCCAAAATTAGGCTTCTCTGTCTTCATGGCGCTCTTCATCCACAATATCACGGAAGGCTTTGCGATGGCTCTACCACTCTACTTGGCCATTAATAGCCGATGGAAAGCAATGTTCTGGAGTTCCCTGCTGGGCGGAGTAAGTCAGCCTCTGGGCGCCGGTGTTGCCGCACTATGGTTCAAGATCGCGGGAAGAGGCGATGCGGCTCCTGGTGATACTGTATATGGTTGCATGTTTGCTATCACGGCAGGTATCATGGCTAGCGTTGCTCTACAGCTTTTCTCCGAAAGCTTGAGCCTGTCCCACAATCGGAACCTCTGCACTGCCTTTGCCTTTATTGGGATGGGGATACTGGGAGTAAGTTTTGCATTGACTGCTAGCTGAAATCGATATGGTAGGTTGCTCTCTGGTGCGCCGGTACACAGAGCATAGAGCTCTTGGGACGGCATGATGCGGGTTTGGCGCCTCGTTCAACGGGTATGGCGTTCAGCCTTTGGGAGGTGGATCGATGCTGCACTTATAGATACCCTGACGATCAATAGACCTAAGCTTTTATCGCATTGCCGTGGCGATTTGTGTGAATCACCAATCCGTATGAGCACGTGCCTCTCGCTTCATTCTCGATACGGAGAACGGTCGTCAATGAAGGCTGTCGGTCTTCATGTCAGGATGCCTCGATTCTATAGGTTGCTTAAACAACAAGAAATTCTCCGAGATTTACTCTTGATATATGTGCCTCTCAAAGATTCGGACCATTATTCGAACATCGCTTATGCCATTAAGCGCGATGCCTGCAGGGCGTATGAACGACTCTAACTGTTACTTCCCTAGTGTAGCCATGATGGTATCGTACCTAGAATGTACAACATTACAGCAATTGACCTCCTCTGGAGATCTAGGACCTTGCGCTGTGGTGAGTAGAACTAGGAAGACAGGCCCACGGTTAGAACGTGGGGTTTACCCGGTCGTCTCCATCGGGCTAGGGGAAAAGGATCGGCAAAAGCTGCGACTTGCTACAACCGCCATTAGCCTCCATTCTGCATTCCCCTCTCTCTATCTGACTCGACCAAAGGAGCCCAATCATCCCAACCACCTATTCTCCGCTTCGATTTCGCCTACACATATACTTTTTATCATTACCCACGAGCATTACCCCCCGCACTTGTGAGCTCTAAATACCCCCGGCAGGCTCATCGTCAATTGACGGTCTCACCGTATCCAAGCCAGCCCATGTCCCATCTCAGACGATAAGAGGTCCTAGCACCGCAATAGCCCGCGTATCTTGACGAGCAAGCGTCTGACCGCGTCAACGAAGAGCCTCTTGGTAGGGAACCGACCCACAGATCCGCACACGATATCTCCCACAGGATTGGAGCTCCAATTGCAATACCACATGCCTTAATCAAATTCCCATTCTGAGCAGGAGAGTCAGCCTGTTGACCTATTTCCGGAGGCACGACGACGCTGCCCCCCCTGTTCATTTCCCGTCTCATCCAAGTCACTTGTGCTCTGATGCCGACCCTCGGATTTCTCAAGAAGAAACGGACAAAGGAGCATGATCCTAACTCCCCAACATCTCCCGTTGAGAGTTCCACTGTCACGCCAACATCAGCTGGTGGGCTGGGACATAAAAGCTCTCTCACATCGACATCGGCAAATACACTCAGTTCCACCAACAGCTCGAACAAGGGACCCGAGAAAATGCTTGTCAATCACGGAGGCCCGCAATATATATCAGCGCCGCGGAGTGCCGGTCAAGATGCATCAGTAGGTTGCCATGATACGAAGGATCAAATGTATTAAGGATCTGACAGCGACCAGCAGGCTGACGGCGCTGCATTATCGCAGCCGGCAAGCCAGACTAATGGATCGAGCATACAGCGGGCGCCCGGTTCCTCGGGGAGCACTACCACCCAAAGCACTAACGCGCGCTCTACCAAGGGCAAATACTCGTTGACAGACTTCACGCTCAAGCGAACTCTGGGAACAGGAAGTTTTGGAAGAGTTCATCTGGTGCAATCGAATCACAATCAGCGCTTCTATGCCGTCAAAGTCCTGAAGAAAGCGCAGGTCGTGAAGATGAAACAGGTGGAGCATACCAATGATGAACGGAAAATGTTACAAAAAGTCAAACATGCCTTTTTAGTGACATTGTGGGGTACCTTCCAAGATTCCAAGAATCTCTATATGGTTATGGATTTTGTAGAAGGAGGAGAGTTATTCAGTCTATTGCGCAAGTCCCAGGTCAGTACATTACAATATCTCAGAAACGGCTCCATACACACTCTCTTCAGTCCCTTGTCTTACTCGTGGAAAAGCGCTTTCCAAATCCTGTCGCAAAATTCTACGCCGCCGAGGTTACCCTCGCCCTAGACTATCTACACGCTCAAGGAATAATATACCGAGACTTGAAACCGGAAAATTTATTACTCGACCGGCATGGCCATTTGAAGATAACAGATTTTGGCTTTGCCAAAGAAGTACCAGACATCACCTGGACGCTGTGTGGTACGCCGGACTATCTTGCGCCTGAGGTGGTTGGGTCTAAAGGCTACAACAAGTCGGTGGATTGGTGAGTGCTGCATTCCAATTGTCGTAGCGGCTTTCGTCTCATAACATTAGGTGGTCTCTCGGTATACTCATCTTCGAAATGCTCTGCGGGTTTACCCCGTTCTGGGATGGTGGCTCTCCCATGAAGATCTACGAGAATATCTTGAAAGGGAGAGTCAAATACCCGCCCTATATCCATCCAGATGCCCAAGACCTCCTGCAACGGCTCATCACCCCCGACTTGACGAAACGACTGGGCAACTTGCACGCAGGCTCGAAAGATGTCATGGACCATGCTTGGTTTGCTGAAGTGACTTGGGATAGGCTGGGCAAGAAGGACATTGACGCTCCTTATGTGCCTCCAGTCCAGGGTGGTGTGGGAGATGCTAGTCAGTTCGATAAATACCCAGAGGAGACGGAAAAGTACGGAGAGAAGGGCCCAGATCCGTACGTCCTTTGAGCCTCCATTATGTTTCATCGCTGACAATTGCAGACACGGGTATCTGTTCAGAGACTTTTGAAACGATCGATTATCAACGCAACAACGCATGACGACTGCTATAATGCCCTCATATGTCGGCAAAGTGACTTTAGCAACAACCAAGGGGGGGTAACTGTATCCAGGCGATACAGCCTGTGAGTTTTTTGGGTTTCATGGCGATGATGAAAATGCGACTTGAGGGAACTCATCATCCGTCCACGCACGCGAGATGTTTTCGGACTTTCACAACACTTGTATTGCTCGTGATCCTACTAACTTCTAACATCTGGATACCCTATCGAATTTGAGTTTTCATCGAATCAGCCCCAGCTATCAATGCAGCAGCTATTTTCAAAGGATTTCATGACCATCTCTCATATTCTCTAAGTAGTCATCCGGGCAAGAAGCCGCAAGACAGATCTATGTAGCCGTTCGAGTAGCACCGCAGCCTCAGCAATTATTATCTCGATTCTTTCATTTAGACATGGGTATCATAACGACTGAGCCTTCCCTCTCTTCTCACCCCAAAGCCGATCTACAACCTGAAAGACCGCCGTCACGACCTTCATAGTGCCCTCATCGATCCCCTCACTCCCAGCCCTCTGCTGCATCTTATCCGGATGCCACTTCACCCGCTCTTTCTTCAGCATATCCCCCAAATCCACCACGATCCCGCTAGCTTGTGGCGCATGTCCATAAAACCGCTCCACACCCTCTCTCCCCACATCCTTCCAACTCCCACTCTCCACAGGCCACACAATCCTATCCCTCACCATCCCCTTCTCCCCATCACCCTTGACATCAAACCGTAACCCTTCCCACCCCTCAACATACCTCTCCCAAACCCCCCTCCACCTTCCCCTCCTCCTCCTCTCCTCACCCCTCCTCAACGCCTCCTCAACCCCATCCCGCCACCTCCTCCCCTCCTCCTCCACCACCCTCTTCCTCTTCCGCTCCTCCTCCCTCCTCCGCCGCTCCTCAACAATATACCCATGACTCTTCTCCCACATCTTCCCGCGCACATACCTCACATATTCCTCATCACTCATCCTTTCCAGTTTCGGATTCCCCGCTTCGTCTTCGTCGCCCGAGTCGGGTTTCGCGGTGTAGGGACTGTAGGTGTGGATGGGTTGGCCGTAGACTCCTTCCCAGAAGGCAGCGCCTTCGTCGTCGGCGAGGGCGTCGAAGAGGGATTCGCGGAAGGCGGTGTCGGGGTGGAGGTATTGGGGGGAGTGGGGGGTGGGGGGGTTGGGGGGGGTCGGAGGGTGTGGGTTCGTTGGGAGGGCTTTGGGGACGTCGACGGGAACGGTGGTGATGGCGGTGGTGGCGGTGACGGGACTGGTGGGTTGTGATGGGTGGAGAGGCGGAGCGTCGTCTGTGTGAGGGAGAGTGGGGGGATCTGTGTTTGAAGCGGAAGGGTTTGGTTGATGATTGGGGTGGGGAGGCGGGAGTAGGAGTTGGTTCGGCGAGCGGTGAGGCCATCATGAGAATGACACTCTGTAGGAAGGAATCTGAGTGCTAGATTGTCATTGCAAAGGATTCGCTATAAAATCTGCAGACAAGAATAATGGAGTTGTGGCGCCCACCAGCTGCAATTGCCGGCTCAGAAGTCTTGGCACGTAGTCTACCGTAGGATAGGCTAAGGTATGTTACAGGTATTCTATTCCATCGAAAGGCTTAGCAGCCAGATACCGAGCACATTATCTTGACATAAACAACACAGATTCCGATAGTAAAGCTTCCATAGAGTAGATACTTAACGAAAAGCTAGTTAATTACACCCGGCCACACGTATCTCAAAATATTTGACCGCACTGGATGCCGCAGCTTCATGACAATTTCAGAGGTGTTATTGTGACGCTAGCCCGCTCTCAGTCCTTTCCTTTCCAATCTAATTCAACATCTCACGACCATGTCTAAATTATCTTACGGCCTTAACATTACCAAGAAGCCCCCCATAGGGACCCGTCCAGCTCCAGCAAAGCGACGAACAATCTTCGATGATGACTCCGGACCCGAAGATGGCCCAGATGACGAAGAACAAAACACAAAATCGGTATCCTCCATAGGCGGTCTACGGCCCAGCTCGAAGCCTCCACTCTCAAAATCGAACCCGACGGTACCAGTATCTCGACCCTCCAAACCTCCGAAAATATCTCAATATGGCGATATCTCCGCGAAACATACAGCGAAAAAGTACTCAAAAGACGCGCAGGAAATAGACCCTAATATCTACGACTATGACGCTGTCTACGATTCCCTACACGCCAAACCTAGCTCTTCTACCTCTACCGCCGACATAGAAAAGAAACCCAAATACATGGGTAACCTTCTAGCAGCCGCCGAAACACGCAAGCGTGACCAGCTTCGCGCCCAGGAAAAGATGCTTGCGAAGGAACGAGAAGCCGAAGGCGACGAGTTTGCCGATAAGGAGAAATTCGTCACGGGTGCTTACAAGCGACAGCAAGAAGAGATGAGACGGTTGGAGGAAGAGGAGGCGCGGAAGGAGAAGGATGCTGAAGAACGGAAGCGGAGGGAAGGTGGTGGTATGAAAGCTCTGTATAAGAACCTACTAGAGAGAGATGAGCAGAAGCATAAAGAGATCCTGAAGGCTGTGGAGGAGGGGAAGGGGAAGGAGGGTTCTGAAAAGAACGATAACCCTGGGAATGGGGAGAAGATGAAGAGCGAGGCGGATCTCGCAAAAGAGAAAGGGGCGGTGGTGAATGAGGACGGACAGATTGTGGATAAACGACAGCTCCTCAGTGCAGGTCTCAATGCTGCGTCGGCGCCGAAGCCGAAGCCAAAGCCCGCGCCAGATCCCAGGTCGTCGAGAGGAACAGATCCGCCGGAGTCTGTGAGGGAGCGGGAGACGCGCTTGTTTGAGGAGCAGCTTCTGGGGAAGAGGGCTGCGAGCAGCAGTGATGATGAGGACGAGCGGGCTGCCAAAAGTCGGAAGATTGAGGATAAGCTGTTGGGACTGTAACCCATACCGGCACACACATGATTGAGCTTTGCATGAATTGAAAAGGGACAGACAGACGCTCAGCCGTGCCCTCTCTCTCTATATCTCTCCCCCCTTCTCACTCATGTAAGTCGCTCTCTCTTGCGAAGCTGTTCTTTCCTCATTCCCTCCCCATCACATCCCTCAATACAGGGCACAGATCAGGACGGCGCGGCGCCCCCAATCCACTCCCATGGCGTCCGCGTATCAACAACAACAAGCCCGAGATGAAATGTCGGTTGCCATAGCGCGCCGCGCAGCGGAGTTCTGTCACACTTTTCAACTTTTGGCTAAGGATGTTTTTTTCGGTGGTCCGATGGCCTGGTTGCTTTGCTGATATTGGTATTTAGATGGGGGGGATGAGGGGTTGATGGAGGAGAGGTGATGATATGATTTGATGAGTTTTGGGGTTGGGATTGGGGTTGGGATTGAGCAGAGGCTGGGACGGTATGATGGATGGTGGAGGAGGGGTTGGGAGGTGGTGTTTGCATGCTGCACGGACTACCGTTGGTAATATATTATACCTCCATATCCCATTATAAAAACCTGGAATTCCTCGCAAACGTGCCTGATCCATCCCAACCTCCAACTTATACAATAAGCCACACATCCTTTCCACTGACGTATTCCAAAATTATCCTGGAAAGCAACTTGCACATTCACTATACTCCCATACTTCCCGTGCATATGGTGGATGCGGGTAAGTCTACTTTTCTTTGGGAGACAGATGGTTATTGGATTGGATTTGGGAGCTGCGAGATGGGAGCTAGGAGTTGGGGGGGGATTGGGTAAAGAGGGGGGATAGAGGGAAGAGGGGGTCGACTAGGTATGTGCTTTGTGTGGTAAGAATCCGGGGTGGAGGAGACGGGGAAATGGTGGGGGGGTTGGTCGGCGCGATTGGGAATGGCAATGTGAGTGCTTGTGTGGGTTTTTGGTTGAGGAGGGCTAGGTTTGGATATTATATAGCTCGGGGTGTTGGATATTTAGGTAGCTGCGATGTGATGGACTTACTTTGCGTTGAGGGATGTGAAGGGATGGAAGGGGTTGCAAAATTTCCATGAAAGTTCGGGATATCAGGGAACGACCGATGATGTCTGCATGAGATTTTTGGATATCCCATTCATGTTGTAATGCGCAACATACAAACAAACGTCCATCAGGTTGCATATTTCATACCCATCCAACATACAAGATCCGTCACCCTCACTACGCCATCGTGAACCTCCTCAGCAACAGCGGCTGCACGGCCACCTCGTGGCAGTTCTCGCACAGCACGCCCGGCGCGCTCCAGCTCTCAACCCAAGCTCTTACCAGATCCATCGGCGCTTTCCCGCTCTCGTCAGATGAAGAGATATGCGCAGATACAGATACAGATGGCGCGGGCGGTAGATCTGTATGGCTCCACCTCTCCACCATTTCGCACGCTGGGGGGATGCTGGCGAGCCAGGTGTCTTCTGTTTCGTTTGAGTAGGAGGAGGAGGAGGGGGGAGATATGGATGGTGGGGTTGTTGAGATTCGTTTTGTTCTCAAGGGTGGGGGGATGGCGTAGGACCAGGGGGCGTCCGGGTCGATGGGGGATTCAAGGATGATGGATTGGGGGCGGTACTTGAGGGCGAAATGGCGGACTGTTAGTGGGCTGATGTAGTCGAGACTTTCGCGGGAGGCTTGGGGTGACCATGTGTTGATGATGTTGAGGTCGATTGTGTCGAGGGGGCTGATGAGGTTGGGGTTTGTGTGGGTTGGGGAGGTGTCGGGGAGCTCTGCTATGGGATTGGGTCCTGTTGAGGGCGGAGGTAGGGTTGGAGTTTGGGTCGCAGTCTCGCATTCGTCTTCGCCTTCGATATCTGATGCCATGTCCGAGAGGGCGGTGAAGTCCGGTTCTAGCATTGTGACGTCTTTGATGCTCGCGGTGCAGTAGTTTACGTCGTAGGCGGAATTGACTTCCTGCCAGGAGGCCTTCTGGTACTCGATTTCTCTATAGACTCGCTTTAGATAACCGCGTGATACCTGTGGGTCGGTGTAGGTTTCGTTGATGCGGTGGAGGAGGTGGACACACGATGAGAGGCGGACTTCTCGGTCGTGCGGGATCCAGTCTTTCCGGCTGAGCGTACGGAGGAGTTGTTTGAAAGTGAAAATGTGATCGATGGTTAGGAGAGTCAGGCCTTCTTCACTAAACACTATCTCGTGTTGAACTATAGACCGGCGGACGACGTACGAGCCTGGTCGATGGGTCTCGAAGATGCTCGGTAGATCTTTGTTCGATGAGGATGCTAGCGCTGTCAGCCAGCTTGGCTGGAGCTGGAATTTCTTTACAGCTTTTCGTACTATCTGTGCCAAGATGACTTGTGATTTCCTCGGGAGAGGCCATACAGGTATGACATATGGCTCTTGGCTGGCTATTATCAGCGCCACCGAGAGCTCACGCTGATGGAGCTTGTTGGAGATGTATTGGTATGCTGGGAAGTCTGGCGTGCATATTGCTGGGAGATCCCAGTTGAAAGATGGAGATTCTGCTAGAGCAGGCGGAGGCTCGAAGGCCGCAACAGCACCGACAGCAATTGAATCATCATCGAAGAATGAAGAGCGGTCTTTATGTATGAAGAGATCGATGGCGTGGGAAAGCTGTGCTGGAGAAGAAGACGGAGAAGCTCGTGGCATGTTGGTCAGGCTGACAGAGGACAGAGCGCATAAGTGTGACGATGGTATATATCAATGATTCTCACACGAAGATATGACCTTTCATGCATTCTCGAGACTTTTGTCAGAAAGAACTGAGGAGACAGCCACATGGCGACCGATGTACCTTTGTAGGAGTACTCTAGCCGCAGCAAAACAATTAACATAGCCATGACGCGATCAGACGTAGGAAGACTAATTCCTTCTCACGAGATGGCGATATGTCTTCTGTAGAGTGCTCCGTTAACGCAGGATGTTTACTTTAGCTGTGGACAGGAGGCGGAGGGCACAACAGCCGCGGCGTAGTTCTAGCATCCAATGGGATTCGTCTATTTTTGGGCTAGTTCTACATAGCTTGGGCCCGCTTGCTCAGCCAACATCGCCGTTATGGTCAACCTGCTTCCATCCCCTCGACGAGGATTGGCACGTCGTGAACGTGGGCCTCTTGCGCATAATGTATGGAGTCCATCGTTGGATGGCGATGGACCGCAAAGAGCCTCACAATCGAGCAAGAAAACCGCGCAGCTTTCTTGACTTTTTCAGCACACAGGCCGAAGAGTGGCAGCGATCAGATTATCACACTCGTTATAGTAAACAGTTATGAAGTTGCCATTGATGAGTTTAGTAATGAAATCTCAGACGTCGTGTGGCAGACAGTGTCCGGAGCAGCTGTAGCAGAGTAAAGAGTGTATCTGAGATACGGAGACCCTACACCTAGATGCTATGATTAGCAGTGTTATCCAAAGTTGTATCCGCCAACTGCCACTGATATTGATAGCTATCCTGCATGTCAAGATTTTCTGAGCCGTTTATAACCGGCTTTCGGGTCGATGCGCACTTTCAAGCCATTCCTTGATTATTGTATTGACTTGGTGAGGCGCTTCCCACAGAGCCCAATGGCTGGTCGCTACCGATGCTCTGGTCAGATGAGGGATGTACTGCTCCATCCCTTCAGACATGGCTGGCGGTAAAGCTTCATCCTTTGTTGCTTGAATGAACAAGCATGGAACATCGATCGTCCGCCTCACTAATCTGCGACAGATAAGTCTTGGGAAGCCTGGAAAGCAACATGCTTGTGGAAGCGCATAGCTTACTGGAGCTCATCCTCGAAGTTCTGCGTTCGGGTACGATACCACGACACTGCCACATCTAATCAGGAGGGATCTCAATATACACCAAAATGAAACTCACACGTCCCTTGCATTCCATTCCTCGAATACTGTTCAGCATAATACTCAAGCGTCTCAGTACTGAGCAGTTTCGTCTTTTCCAATTTGTCTAGATTCCCAAAATTCGTACCCCCTGTCACCTCGATGCCAGACTCTCCATTGGGGCCTGTACCACCATAACATGCATTGAGGAATTGCTTGATTTCGTCCTTCGTCTGTATGAGCTTCTCTATCTCGCCACTCGCAAGGTGTATTTGATAGCGAAAGTTTGGCCACTTGTACTTGACAATGTCTTCGATCGGGATGTAGGTGCTTGACGGCGACCAAAAGGGGGTACAAATCGAAAAGATCTGGATCACGAACTCTGGATACCTGCGCAGGCTTCGGCTTCAGTGTTACCCAATGAATGCGTTCTTAAATCACTAAGGCGCATAATAGAGGTCAATAGAGGGGTATGCTCCTGAAACAGATACATATCTAACAACAGTTGTAGAAAGCAGGGCATGCTCCCAACGATATCTCGAAACTCAATGAAGTAACCGAGATGTGTGCCAAAAGAGAGGTACACCCCTGAGGTAATTTCTGGAGTCCTCAATGTAGAAAATTAAGAAATGTGCGTTACCCTGCAGGATTTCGGTGTTAGCACTTCTGTGATAGAGAGTAACGTCCAAAGCACAGTGACATTATTGACGTTGTTACATTTGATACAAGTCTTTTCGGGAGAGTGACGTCCTAGTAGAAAATTGTCTTGACGGCAAACCTCTCTAATCATGCATTGCAACCCAACACATCGCTTGGGAGGTAAGAAAAATTCCGAAAGGTCACCTACAAAGTGCCACGCGGTAGACAATCGCTCCTCCCCAATCATGACCACCCACGATGACCTTGCTGATTCCCAACTGTCGAGCCAACTCTTTGATATCGTCAGCAGCTCGCTTGAAGCTATACAAAGCGATTGGCTCGGGCGGCGCCCGAGGGGCCTCAGTGCCACCAAAGCCCATGATGTCCGGGCAGACGACTCGGTAGCCCAGATCGAGTAGCACGGGGATTTGGTATCGCCATCCTATTGCAAGGTCTGGCCATCCATGGATCTTGGCTCTGCATCAGAAATATGGTAATGGACGTATGTATGTGGAGTGATGATCAGTACCAGAAAGATCGTTGCATTACATTGTCCAGTGGGATTTCCAAGAAGATAGTCTGCCTCGAGGAATTAGCGGGAATAATTGCAGAATAATATAGTCACTTCATACGATACTTGATGCCGTGCAGATCAGCATAGCAGTCACTCACTCTGGAGTCATTGAGAGGCGTCATGGGTCCCAATCGGCCTTTTGTTTAAATTTGTATTTTCAGAGAAAATTAACAAGACTGTAGTATTGATTTGAGATCAAGATTTACAGAGTTGTTGAGTTGCAATTCCCCCGCCTCATCTAGCCTTAAAAGAACCGAGGCTCAAAATGCTCACACGAGCACATATATAGCATTCACAGATGTCAAAGCTCCTATAGCATTATCATGCAGGTATTGCAATTCGCCAAATGGCTTTTTCAAGATGAGTAGGAGCCTGCGCATGTAGTGATACGACATCCTGGAGCGAGTCGCAATTCAATGAGCTTTCTGGATGATCCTCAACTCCGACTAGAAGCATGTGTATGGCGGCCTAATAGATGACGGTATCTTCCTCTCCGCCTTCAACAACTTCTTCTCCCGCATCATCCCCTACATCTTTGGAGGCTTCCGGTGGCTCGCTGTCGTTCCGATCTTCGTCAGGCATAGCAGTATCGTTCATGTTAGTCTCGTCAGATTTGATTGGAGTGAATGACTTCTCTCCATTAGTAGCAGAACCCACCGTGTCCGTTTGGTCCTCAGCACCATTCTTGGTCTCAGGGGGTTCCATCTTCGTTTCCGGCGTTGAAGCTCGTTCGGTGGTAGGATGGTCGTCGTCCCATTCATCGGCCTCTTTCTCGATGATAGTTTCAGTTTCTTTTATCTGGGCTTCGATTTTCTCATGGTCGCCCGGCAAAAGCTCCCAAGGCTTGTAGTACTAGACACTGATTTAGATGATGCATATGCGGAAGCTTTGAGAGGAAGACCTACAATTTTTGGCTCAGTCCTCGTGTGTAGGAAGTGTGCTTGTGCTAACATGTTTGAGTGCCGTATTTGCATCTGAGACAACATCAGCATTCCAGACCATGGCCTTGGATCTGCAAGCATCGAGCATACCGACTGCTTGTCGTATTTCACCTGCTCTCTCCTCCTGATGACCATGAGAGCTTCTCTTCTCTGCTTCTTTTTCTCATCCTGTTCTTCCGTCTGTAGCTTTAGCTTGGCCTGTTGCTTCTTCTCAATGTCCGTACGACGCTTTTGTGCTGTTGACGATGAGCTCTGGGATAACGTGCCGAGCAGAGCGCCAAACAGTCTTTGCCCGCGTTTGCGTTCCTCCAACTGTCCGCTCTTACGACGATCTGATGCTCTGTCTATGGGTGCTTCACGGGGCGAGGCTGCAGAATCTCCTCTGTCATCGGAGTTGCCATTACCGTATCTAAGCCTTTTGCTGCGCTCGTCCGAGAAGGAAGACTGGCGGCGTTTCAGCGTGGAGGATGCTGACAGAGGCTGTTCAGTTGAGTCCTCTGGAAGGATGACCGCCGAGGCAACGGCTCTGTAGGATCCATTCAGCAAGCCCCTGGATGGACGCGCACGTTTCACATACAATGGTTCTTCCGCCATTCTAACTAGCTCCTTCAAAAGATAGCCTGCAGGATCCTGCAGACATCAGTGTTGGACACGCATTGAAACTTTGGACTGTGGGACTGGACTAGAGCCATATCTAGTCGAAGAAGATTTGGGCAGTGAAAGATTTGCGTGAGTGTGCCATTGGTCAATAGGCTTAACGCTAAGTCACTTCGGGCTAGCGATCGTACCATCCGCGAGGTTGTTTAGAAGAATTCACCCCCTTCTGGTCCAAACTTACTTCTGGTCCACGCCCTCCTGTTCCACAACGACCGACTTTCTCATTTTAGTTTCGCTGTAAGTATTATAGAAAACCATAGACTGAATAGTTCTTACACCAAAACATTTTATAGAATCAGCCTGGTTAAGCATCTATAGCAGCTCCCGTTAGTAGGCCTGAGAGTACCCTGGAGCTAGGCCCGGGAGTCCGGAGTTTCGAAGGCTCCAGGCCGCTAGCCCCTTGGGGCTGGACCAGAAGTAAGTTTGGAGGGGGTGAATTCTTCTAGGGCTTAGTGAATCGCGATTGAGGTACGAAAGTGCTTACTACTACTGTACCACCACTTTTGCGAGGTTTCTATATCGAGATACGTTCACGGTCTCAGTAATTTCACCTCAGCATCTTGACCAACTCCCAACTCCCAACCCCCAACTCCCGTCCACCATGTCTCGCCATCATCCGTAAGCCCGCACGTCCCATAAACCCAAGAAAATCGTGCTAACACCGCCCCACCCAGGGATCTAGTAATGTGCCGCAAGCAACCCGGCATAGCCATCGGCCGCCTCTGCGACAAATGCGACGGTAAATGCCCCGTGTGCGATAGCTACGTCCGCCCAACGACCCTCGTCCGTATCTGCGACGAATGCTCTTTTGGCAACTACCAGAACAAATGCGTGGTCTGTGGTGGTGAGGGTATCTCAGACGCCTTCTACTGCTTCGAGTGCACGCGCCTGGAGAAGGACAGAGATGGATGTCCGAAGATCATCAATCTGGGAAGTTCGAGAACGGATCTGTTCTACCAGAAGAAGAATTTTAGAAATCACTGAGAGGCCAGAGGTGATATATGAGCCCGATATCAAAGATATATATGGATCTCGTTCCACCAAATTGCGTCAACTCTGGATATCAGACACAAGCAAACGGGATGTTGAGAAGGCAGACCATGTGTAATACAGCAAAGGGAGCCAGGCCCTGCGTATGCGTCCTGATAGGATTGAGACCATTCCTCCACTACTCTGGATCCGACTGCGTGCCAAGCTCAGCCTGCGTCCAAGCCAACCGCCTCAGTGGGACACGGTAGTCTGAACAGTTGGTGAAGCTAGCTAGTGGACAACATAGGCCTACATCCGTGTCCTGGGAACTAAAGCTGCGAGGATTCAAATATAGCGAGTGACAAGGATTTCAGAAGCATTGGTGGAAACTTGGGTATCTTTCATGCTAATGCTCAATATGTACATCAAACCGAAATCCACAAAGAATATCGGGTCGCCCCAAAATCTATATGTAGCTAACCTTCACACCCATACCAATTGTTCTCCTAAGCTTATCCCACCCTGCGCCTGTCATTCTTCCCAATCCGTCCTTGACATTCCGCCGACTAAGTGCCACGATGAGTCCCATGAGAAAGAGCACGAACCGCAGCAGTCCCATTGGGTTTTGAGACATTTGTGCGGTCATTTGAGAGATCATTTGTTGCAGGGCGCTCATCACCAGTTTACTACGCTCATAGATACTCGAATTTGCAGGTTTGCGAGGTGCCTTTATTGGTGGTGAGCGTGAAGACTTGGATTGTGATTTTATGACGGGCTGGACTGGTGGTTGCATGGGTGGGGGTTTCGCGTTTTGCACGTTCGGTTCAGGATGGGCATTATCGATACCATAGTCTGTCTCGCTGTTTGATCGATGGCGACTCGTGGGTGGTGCTTGTCTCACTGTTTCCACGCTTTCCCTCTCTGTTTCCTCCGCCGATTGCGGTCCCTGCTCTATCAAGTCTTCTTGTTGTGGCAACGCATCTTCAAAATTCTCTTCACCTCTTGACTCCTCATCCTCTAGGTTCCGCAGATCCTGTAAAAATAGATCCTTCATATCTTCACCGAGCTCTTCGCTCAATCTGATGAAGTCTTTGGCATAATCCCATTCTCCGTTGCGAGGTAGTACATGAAGAGTGTATAGCTCAATGATCTTTATACGAGCAATTAGATCTCGTGGCGTGTCCATTCCATTACCATTATATGCTGCGCCATTCGTGTGGCCACTCAAGGACTGCGAATACTTCAGATGGGTTTTTGAATCCACATCTGGATTGTTCGCTGCTGATAGGTACGATTCAAGGTGTTGCTGGTTCACAATCTGCGTTGTAGACTGTGCCAGCAGGAGCGTCGCTAGACTGATGACCACCTCTGCATCGATATCTCCAGCTATGCCACTGTACCCAGTATTGACCACCTCCTCCCATATTGTGCCACTTTGAGCCTTTGCGACGATGTCTCTCCATGCTTTGATTCCGAAAGCTGCCTTACCGTCCTCGGAATCTAAGTCGGCGATAGCATTGAGCATTGTAAGATAGAGAACCCAGACTTTGGTCCTATCCCTACGACTCGCGCGCGCAATGGGCGCACTATAGATCATATCTTCATCTTCCGTGGTCTCTCCTGAGGGCCGAGAAACTGTGATGAGCGAGTTGATCGCCAAGAAAGCCTCTGGTAGTCTTCGGGTCAGGAATAGTTCCGACGAGTGTTTGTAGACCCTTGAGACTTCCGACTTAGCTCTGCGTGGAGATGGTAGCGAGCCCAGTGATGAGCTCAGAAGACGTGAAGACGTGAACGCCTCTTCAGCAGGCTCTAGCAGTGCTGTTGATGATCCAACCATTATCATTAACGTCGGGACCACACAAAGCTCGGTCTTGAGAGAGATTGAAAGTATTTAGTGATATACGCCAGTATGGAAGCAAGCTCAATACTTTCATGAGTCCCTCTAGCAGTTGTGGTTCTCCATACACCGATTATCAGATCAGATGAGATTAGATTATTCTAGTAGTACGTAGTCATCAGATTAGATTAGATTGTATCAGATATCTAGAGAAATGTCTGACGACAAAGGAAGCACATCACATCCGGCTAGTGACCGCGGAGATCTGGGTAATACTTCACTTATAACAGGTACAACACATTGGAGATCTGTCATTAGTCATTTCTTTATATGTCCTAGGCACTCTGCTGAAACTGTTTTGGCACTATGTACTTACTGCACCGATGCACCTGTATCGCGTTGGCTCTTCTGCCACATCCAGTCTGCTTTGCAGACTGTTTGCTAAACCGCTAAGATTGCTCTGGACGTAACTTGTTTGCTACACAGTTGGATTCACTTTGTACGTACTTTACAATACTTCTCAAAAATTGGACACGCTTCGCCACACCACTTCCAGCTCGTCTTGTGTGCAATAAATTGGGCCAGCTCCAGGTTTCTTTAGTAATTTGGGAGCTATCACTCTATTGCTGCGACTGTCCCTGATAATCAAGCTGCTTGAAACATATCACCCTCCATCACTACAGCTGCGTTGGATGCAATTCGCCATATCAAGTCAACAGCTTCTGACCGATCTCGAAAGCCAGCCCCGGAACAAGTAACTGGAGCACACTACCCTACAATGCTGTAATATTTTCGATGACAGGTCGTCTATCAGCACAGAGATCCTCTACCCGTAGCTGAAAGTGTGTTGGATTCAGATCGCATCCTTTGCATCACTCTCAATTACACAGTCATACAAGCCTATGATGGATATCAATGGCAACAATTTTCGAGCCATCCTTCCAACAATCTTGGAGGCTATCAGTCGTGCTCACTTTGTCTCTTTTGATCTTGAGCTATCAGGAATACCGGGCAGACAGACGGGTCGTGGAAAGCAAACCCTCCAGGAAAGATATGCGGATACCAAGAAAGCGGCTGAGCGCTACCAAGTCCTACAACTCGGGTTAACATGCGTTGAAGAGAATAACGAGAGAGGTAATTCTCTCAAATGCGCTATGATTGAGTCATGTTGACTGTCTAGGGTCCTACGTCCTGCGCCCATATAACTTCTTCCTTAATCCAGTCCCTGACAAGAAGCTGGACGTCGAGCGTGATTTCACCTATCAAAGTGGGGGTATGATCCCCAGTTTTCCCCAACCTGAGGTTGTGCACAACTGACATTCTTAGCGGTTGAATTCCTTCGAGGTGTTGGGTTTCGCATGGATGCCCCGTTCTCGGAGGGAGTTGCGTATTTCTCTAGGGCAGAAGAAGGTCGCGCACGAGTAGCTGCTGCTCGTAGACGTGACAAGACCGACATTACGGATATCTTCATCAGCGACGAGGACACTGAGTCTCTAGGGTTCATTCGAAGAGTACGGCACGAAGTCCGGGTGTGGAAAAGCAAGGGCATGGCATGACTCACCCCCTTGGTCGATTATAGGGAATTAACTAACGACAGCCTTAGCCTGAAGGTTACATTAACATTGCTCCGTTATCTCACCTCGTATCTAGTAACGTTCGGGGGTTGAATGGCTTCCAAAAGCGCTTGGTCCACCAACTCGTCCGTGCCGAATTTCCTGATGTCGTATCGCTCTCAAAGGCCGATTTCATACAATTAATACCGTACGATAGATTTCGCGAGGATGCCCAGATTCGAAAGAAGGAGTTATGGTTCGAACAGAATCTTACAAGCCAGATAGGACTAAGGTGAAGAACATTTCGCATTTCCCTTGCCTACCAAAACTTTGTGTGCTTCGTCGTTCGGCAGGTTTACCGTGTGTTTGCACGTTCTTTGCTTCGCCGCGTCGGTTATAAACTGTTGTTCATGAGGCAAAGGTTCCTCTAGTTTTGCTAATTTATGTTTATCAATACTTGATTGCTGCTTCATTTTGCAGTAGCGTTCCCTTCTGTCAAGCGACGCTTCGCTCCATAGCAACGTCTATTGGATGAGATAGATGTACTGACGAGGCATACAGATGGATTGCAGAGGCCCTGTGCCCGCACGTCGACAAGGTGCTACCTCCAGATTACCGCGCTCCACATGCCTATGGTGACCTAGCGGCCCTGCGCGGATGCAATTATCCTCCAGTCCTGATGACTGATATTGACCGCGAAGATCATGACGCCTCATTCAAGGCGCTAATAGTGCGGCTCCGTCAAAAGCGTACTGTCCTTGTGGGACACAACGTCTTCTTAGATCTAGTGTATTTCTACTCATGTTTCTTTGGCCCATTGCCTGAACGAGTCGAGGATTTTCAGCAGATCTTCGGATATCTGTTCCCCATGGTCTTCGATACTAAGTACCTTGCTGATAAGATCAACGACAACTCCTCATCCTACAACTCGTCTCTCGAAGATCTCGATCGGGAGCTCTCGCAGCTTCCCCTCCCCATCATCGAGCTTGCAAATGGACACGAGAAATACGCTCTAGACTCACCTATGCATGAAGCCGGCTTTGACAGCTTCTTGACAGCCAAAGTGCTCATACGGCTGGCGCCGCAAGTTGGGGCGGACAATCCAGAGGAGGAGGAGGAGGAGGAGGAAGATGATGAGGAGATGTATGTGATGGCATCGGAAGACGGCGGCGTCCCTCTCGACGGAGGTGCCCCATCCCAGGCTCGAGCTTCAACGCCATGGCCTCCAGCTCATACGATGATGCCGCATGGGGAAAACAGGTTCTGGAGTCAGTACGGCAATAAGCTGCGCGTCAATGGGACGGTCGAGGAGGTCTGTAATATCTGGTAGAGAATCAGGCTACAGTAGGGAACAATGGGAGAGGTGCAAGCACAAGCTCGTGTTGGCTTGTCATTCATGGGCTTATGTTTACATGTAACCAAGTGAAACGGCTCAGTGGAGCTGGAAGGTGTAATGCTCGTTGGGTATAGTGCCCTCTCAGCTACTACCTTCTCCGATTGTAAGCTTTCTCGAAGGCTTCCCTCCATGACACTGTTGAGCTGTGGTGCGCAATACTATCAAAAATTGTGCCTCTTCTTGCTGGTACGGTTTCTCGTAGCAAGCTGGCCAAAGAGATCGGCTTCTGGGGATTTGGGACTCTTTAAAATTCACGGATGTATCAGTGACCATCCTGTGCTATCCCCCCACCTCCAAGGGTATGGCTTCACACAACCCATGCCGTCAAAGTAAGCCCACTTAATCTACGTAGTGAATAAAGTATCTTCCTGTTTCAAAGTTAGCAGCCAAAAGTCGCAGCTCTCCAATGACCGGCTCACCTCTCTAAGGTACTCCCCCACGTCCGCTTGCCTGAACACCGTTATACCTGTCTTAAAGAAGGTCAGACTCAATCGCAGGAAAACGTCAAATTTGGAGGAAATACCGGGTCTAATCTCCGAGCTTCGGCCGTGGACCTCGCTGTGACTCCGACTGTCTCGAGCATCAGCGCTGCTCCTCAAATATTTGCTCTGCGATGGAAACGAACTTCCCAACGGCGTATCGTCCATCTTGAGCACTATGACTCCTTGGTGCTCAGGGCAGTCCTCGGACCAGCGTCCAATATGAGCCTTCACGACGTTTCCTCCGTATAAGAATGGCTATCGCATATGCATGGGTTAGCACAACGTTCTCAGTATAATGACATCTCATATATGCCAATACGATACGTCTTGCGACTCAGCGTGAATTGGCCCAAGCGAACGAAGGAATGACTTGAACGAACCATTTCACCGTTGGGTTTGATCCAAACCTTGTATCGCGCATGAGGGGCGATTATATCCAATCTGGACGATCTCAAGGTCAGCATACTACACAGCTTCAGGACTCAAAACAACAATTAGACAAGGAACAGTTCATATACTGTCTTGCGGACTGTACTTGAGATGGACTTGAAGATGAGTCAATGTTGAGGATATAACGTACGCAGTAATATGTATTCGGAATTTGCCACCCTTTGTGAACTGATTACCCCTTCCATGTCAGCGTTACTATTCTAGTCAGACTTCAAAGCCAGGCATTCGAGATTCGTGATGTGTCTCACAACTAAAACACGCAGTACCAGACGGGGATATAAGTCAAGAGCTACATACCTTTCCGAGGCAGGTGCCGACAGAGAGTAGGTTTGGACGAGCAATACTATACATTGTCAGCGGACCATGTTTGCATACGAGCATGCAAACAGACCTTGTTGCGAGGTTCGCTAAGGATAGGGGCATATAATAAACTCGTGATTGGTGCATACGAAAACTATCTTGATTTTAGTACCCACATTCTACAAAAGTGTGTCCAATAAATCATCCGTACACCATACGAGATTCTTCCTTCGTGCTATCGGGAGGCGCGATGAGATTCTTGAGTGAAGCTCCGGTATAATTTGCTAGCTTTGCGAAGACTGGTGAGGTTAGTTTTCTCTTCTGGAGTATATTGACACTTTCAGACAAGATGCCTCGACCAATACGATTGCAGAAGGCATCAACATGAACAGGAACCTACGAGTTTGAGTCTCTAGCTCAGTAAGAGGACGCATGATTAGCTGTCGACTGGGCTGCCTCAGCGCTGATCTCTGGTCATGGATAGAAGGATAGGAAAGAAATAGTAGAGCGGGATCTTTCCGCACGAAATCTTGGCGCTTTGTCTACGAATCTTTGTGGATTCGTTAAGCTTCGTATAACATCCGGTGAAGCGATGACCGTGATCCCAGCAATCAAGCGCCGGAAGATTTCGCCGTCAACTTCTGCCAACGAGGTCCCTTCGCCATCCAAATTGGTTGAGCAAAGTTCCCAGCAAGACGACTTCTACACCAGGGCAGCAGGATGGAACTTAGAGCAGGACTACGAATCAAGGCCCAGGAAGCAGAAGAAAAAGGAGAAGGAGAATACGAGGCTCCCTATAAAGACAGCTGAGGGAAGGGTGGAACAAATACGGGTACCTCAAGTTGAGAGTCAGGACGAGGAGAGCTGGCTGGGCTCTGAGGACGGCGATTACGAACAAAAAACGCCCATCACCATCGAAGAGAAGATTGTAGTACCCGCACGGCAGCAGATTCTAGAGGCGAAAGAAGAATTGGCCAGAATTGCAAGTCTCATCAACGAAGATCCCGAAGAGCATGCGGGCGGTTTTCGAACGTTAGCTTCAATAGCAACTTCCTCGAATCCGACAGTCAGGAAGCTCGCCCTTGCAACGCAATTGGCAGTCTACAAAGATGCCATTCCAGGTTATAGGATACGGCCTATTGCTGAAGCTGATCAAACTGAGAAGGTCTCCAAGGATGTTAGGAGGCTTCGAGCTTTCGAGCAGACTCTGGTTGGCTCGTATCAGGGCTACATAAAGGATCTTGCGAGCTGTGCAAAGCCGACGAAAAGCGAGAAGACCGAAGCGGCCGCAAGTGTGATGTCCGTTGCGATATCATGCGCATGTGCTCTACTGCTCGCAGTCCCACACTTCAATTTTCGAGGAGAGCTTCTCAAGATCTTGGTTGCAAAATTGAGTTCGAGAAAAATCGACGTAGACTTCGTGAAGTGCCGAGAAGCAATCGAGCATCTCTTCCGTAATGATGACGACGGCACTTATTCTCTAGATGCCGTCTCAGTAATCACGAAAATGATGAAAAGCCGCAACTACCAAGTCGACGAAAGCGTTCTGAATACTTTCTTACATCTTCGCCTCCTGACTGAATTTTCTTCCAAAGCTTCACAAAATCGAGTTGATAAACCTGTAGCAGATAGCAATTTGAATGGCAAGAAGCCCAAATTCAAAAAAGAGTTCCGCACTAAAAAGCAGCGAAAGATCATGAAGGAGAGAAAAGTGGTGGAGAAAGAATTCGAGGAGGCTGACGCAGTTGTGAGCCATGAGCAGAGGGATCGGTTTCAATCAGAGACCCTAAAGTTGGTCTTCGTGACCTACTTCAGAATCCTAAAAGCCAGAACTCCAAGTTTAATGGGCGCCGTACTTGAGGGCCTTGCCAAGTATGCACACCTCATCAACCAACAATTTTTCGGAGACCTTCTAGAAGCTCTCAAGGATCTCATATCTGACGCTGAAGCTCTACTCAACCCCATTGAAGACCCTAATGAAGAACTCTCCGCCGAGGACGACTCCTTCAGTAGCAAATACGCTCGAGACTATACCCGGGAGGCACTTCTCTGCACCACAACCGCCTTTGCCCTCCTCGAAGGTCAGGATGCTGCGAAGTCGGCCTCGGCACTACATCTCGATCTCTCATTCTTCACCTCACATTTATACAGAAACTTACACGCTCTGGCCATGAATCCAGATCTCGAACTCTCTTCACGATCCCTCCGACTAGCAGACCCACATTCGGCTTCCCTATCGCCTACGGCTCCCGTTAACTCGAAAATAAACCTCAAGACAACCACTGTTCTCCTCTTGCGTGCCCTGGCCTCGACACTGACCCCAAGAACTGTTCCGCCGCTTCGCTTGGCAGCATTCACAAAGCAACTTTTTACATCTACATTACAGCTTCCCGAGAAGTCCGCGCTGGCTATGTTGAGCCTATTAAGCAACGTCACAAGAACTCATAATCGCAAGATTGCGTCTCTGTGGAATACAGAAGAAAGGCGAGGAGATGGAGTTTTCGACGCCTTGAGGGGAGATCTGGACGGCAGTAATCCTTTCGCGAGCACCATCTGGGAGGGCGAGCTGCTGAAGTTACACTATGCTCCTGGAGTCAGAGAAGGGGTTAGAGGAGTCGAGAAATTGGTCAGGGATGTCAAGTGATGGAGATGTAGATTTACGAATGCATCATGTTTCTCCAACATCGTCCCTTCCGTCTGCCTTTCAACTCGCCAGCCACGATCTTGTTGTACGACGTTCACTATCAACTGAGCTCCCATTCTGCGTACAACATGGCGTTAGATGTTGACTAGCCCTGGATCGTACTTTCCACTATCCTCTACCCGATATACCACTCCAAGAAGAGTAAAGAAATTCTTCACACTCTCCTCCATATCTCTCACGACCACCACACTCCCTTCAAATTCAGCAGTTAGCAATCATCCCAGCACTTATACTCGACGAGGCAGATACCTAGATCTAGGTCCCATTTTGCACATCTATGCATGTCATTTGGGTCCATTGCCAGCGATCATCAGTCTTATGCAAGCAGCTGTTAGTGACGGTGGGCGCCTTCATCCACGCATGGACCACCATACCGTGAGTAGCTCATGAAGGTATTGAAGACTGTACCGCTGCCCCTAGTAGCATAGGTCTGGCTGAGAAACCCACAAAGATCTAGAACATGCCTGTCCGAGTACTGAAAACTGTAGGGATAGCGGGACAGCTGAGCTCTTTCCGCATTAGGTAATAGGGAAGTAATAGAAATGGCTAGCGAATAAACTGTCAGTGAGAACTGATCGTTCCTCCTACGCTAGACTGAGGTGAAGAGAGAAAGTTCGATGGATGGGAAAGAGAACCTATATTCGCGAGGCTTGGCGTTAGGTATTGTACGCTGAAGATAGATATGTTTGTAGTTTTGATACGGGTGGGGTTGACGAGGATGTGTAGGATTGGGGAATATTGATGGAGAGGTAGAGCTAGGTTTATTAGTACATGGCTTTGGTAATTTTAATGGCAAGGTTTATGTAATGTATTGGAAGGGGGATATCATCCCACACAGACTGTCTTATTGGGGTGAATGAGATTATTACTAACTAACTATAAGCGAATTCTGGAGAGATATGCAATTTGTAGCCTGGGATAAGGTAGGATATTGGTATTATATCAAGTGTGATTGCACAATAGATTGTAGGAAAATAAGCTGATGCTCGATGTTGAATTATGGCTATACGAAATGTTGATCGCATGTTTCTGTGAGGTTTGATGTGTGCATTTTTTCTTGCGCGGAGTTTTCGCACTACAACATATGGAGGGAGGGTGTTCATGCGATAGAAAGAAGAATGGTAATGATATATTGGGTATCTTAAGCTACTGAATGAAAATATGTCGCTTATTGCGAAGAAAATAATGTACTCATATGCGAGATGCCTGCTGCTCCGCGCCCCTTGTCCACCACTGAAGACACAATGCTGCGCGCTCAACGTCCATTTCACGGCTAGTCATAGCTTGCCAAAATTCCAGGCTCAAGGAATGATTACGGGATTCCAAAAAGATGATCGGAAGCCAATCTTCTAGTTGGTCTATTGGTAAGTGGGCTAGAGCATCGATTAGGGTCAATACCAGCGCTTTCGACTCTTCTTCGGGCGGAGCGGTTTCTAATCGGTATCTTACCAGTTCGAGGATTAGTGAGGGCTCGTTTCCGGATGTGATTCGGATGAGTGTCTTGATGGCCATTCGGAATTGCTGTTGCGATATGTTCTGTGGGAAGACTTGGAAGAGAATGTCGACGTAGGGACGGATGTGGTTTGCGAAGAGGCCTGATGCCGCACCGGGGGCTGAGAAGACGGCTAGCATGACGCTGTGGGCGGCTTCGAAGATCTCTCGGAGTCTCGGGTCGCTGCCTAGGCCTAGATAAGGGGTTGCGGCGTTAATCAGCATTGCTTCGTTGAGTTCTGGCGTGAGGATGGTTGTGAAGTGCTCTGCGGTGTTTAGGAAGTAGAGGTCGTGACAGCGATCGAGAGGATGTTGAGGTATGCGACCTGCTGACGTGGGTCGGATTTCTTGGAGGAACGCCTCTGTTTGGACGGGATATTGGGATAGTATATCTATAGCTGTGAGGTAGATAAATGTATATTGTGAGGAAGCGTTGACACCAAGGCGAGAGGAGATAAAGTAGAGGTTTCGTAGGGTATGTAGGGTTTGGATGGCGATGAAAGGTGCTGTATCTGATAAGCTCTGGATATTCTTAAGTGGAGGTTAACGACTTACCTCCGGCTACAGGCATCATGGGATCTCCGAGAACGCGACCTAAAAGAGCTCTCAGGATGATGACAATGGCGAACATACTAGATCTCAAGATACGCCACAGAACGGGCAAGGTTGTTTTTGTAGTATCATCAGTCAGAAACGATGCTTCTTCAGTAACGTCAATCTCCGACAATTTGTTCTGGCGCCACTGAACACAAAGTGATCTGGTAAACGCTGCAAGATCATTTACCATGGTCGATAGTAGATCCACGTTCTGTACGTGCTCCACAGAGAAGGCGGTAACACGCGAAAGCGATCCTAATGAAGAGATCAAAGGACTGGTTGCTATACGTTGGCACTGCGCATAAGTGGATGACTTCGACGACCATTCGAACTTCATGCCACCTCTCTGAGAGATGTCCGCATCGATGCCACTAAGGAAGTAGCCGGAATGGAGCCCATCTTTCGAGAAAAAGGGCGGCTGGTATAGAATTGGTAGCAGCAAGTCATGGTCAAGATTCATCTTCTCAACATCACTCAAGAGATCGAAGACATGGCTGAGGACCACTGCCACACTGTTCCCTGCCAATCCACTGGCCGTTTCGCCCTCCTGTAGTGCAAGATTGACAGCCTTGACCGTAGCGCTTTCTATCTTCCTTCGCAGGCTGGCCGATATAGTATTTCGTCCCTCGAAGCCAATCAATAATCCTGCCAGCACACATAGTTGCCTCCATCTAGGGGAGCCACCCCCATCTGTTCCCTTGACGACTGCGATAGCCCATTCATTGGCGCCTGATGCCACTCGATGTATTGCAGCAGAGTGGAAAATACTAAGGATATCAAGGGTGGTTCGTAAGCTACTGAGAGGACCTTGCTCCCATATTGAAGGGGCGCAGAGTAACTGCGAGGCTAGGAGTGTTACATTGAGGGGATTCGAGAGATTCGTCAAGATTGTTGTAGCGGAGCCAAACAATCTGGAACTCAATCAATAAAGTCGTCTCTCAAGCCAGCCGTGTACTTGCCTTGAAACATCCTGCTGATCGGAGTCACGCAAAGCGCGGAGAAGGGTCCCCAGTGATCTGTCCATCAAAACAACCTACAACATAGCTAATCCTGGCATTACGAGGAAGCGCTGATGATCGACATACATAGTATGACAACGGTGAAGCCGTTGATAACCGTAGAGCCGATTGATTTGAATCTTGGGCTAGAAGCAGCTTCAAAGAAACTTACAAATCGTTGTTACTACTCCGTAATGCACCCTTCGTTTAATTGCGAATATTTCTTCATTCTACACCGTGTGTCTAGACCCTCAATTCAAGGAACCCTGTATCGAACTACATAAGATCCCGTCCTATTCACAGCATCTCCATCTCCTCTGCACCCCATGGAAGAGACAAGCAAGGCCTTGAATCTGGCCCATCTCCTCACCAAATTTTCCGACCATTGGTCGCAACGCACGATTGGCACTGTCAATGACTACGAAATCAAGCTCGCCAAGCTCCTCGGCGAATTCGTCTGGCATTCCCACCCTGACACCGACGAAATGTTCCTCGTCCTCTCGGGCACTTTGATTATTCAGCTCAGGGATCGAGATATTGTATTGAAGCCTGGCGAGATCTTTGTGGTACCGAAAAGAGTGGAACATTGTCCCAAGGCTGAGGAAGAAGTTGGCGTGTTGTTGTTAGAGCCAAAGGGTGTCATCAATACTGGAGACAGTGATAGGGTAGACCGCATGAGGCCAGTCAGGCCGATGGAGTAAGACGAGAGGCTAGGAACAATATTTTATGATACATGTTCATATGTAAGGTAAGGTATTTAGCAGGGAGGGGTTGGTGAGAAAGAGAGTCACGTGACCTTCAGCCGGGGAATAGAACAGCCGTAGAATAGAGGGCTGTCTGCACTTCATCCCTCAAGCTCAACCTGCCTTCGTTGAATGGTGTTTCGCATCACGATTCCCGTGATGACAATGACCGAGTCTCCACCTCCATCCCACCATCATGCCTGCGTCCCGCAACACCACAACGCATGTTGAACCCGGCTACCGCACCCCTCCGTTTCCCTCCCTCTACTGGCTCATCGGACCTCCTGACATCGTCAAACCCGCTTATCTCTACCACCACAAGGATATCTGGCGTTTCACGCTTTTCTGGACACTCATATTTCTGGAAGCCGCACACTTACTTGTGGGGACTTATGCGGTGATCATTGTTTGGTGGGGCGGGAGGAGTGATGCGCGACGGGATGGGAAAGGCGAGAAGGGTCCTCTTCCGGGAAGAGGGTTGGGAGGGTGGAGGAAGCTGAAGGTATTGTGGATCGTACCGGTCGTCTACGGGCTTGTTGCGGGGCTGCAGGCGGTCTTGGCAGGGAGTGTGGTTGGCTTGATGTGAGTAGCGATTCAATTCATCGAATGGTCGTGCTGGGAAGGTTATAGCGACATGGCATCGAGCGAGAGAATCCATACGTGGAAGGCTGACAGCCGTAGGTTGGGCGCTGTCTACAATGCAGGAGGTTTCAAGATGTCTACATGGATTCCTTTCGTGTGGTCTATCATCTGTGTCCTGGTACTTATCCTATCCTCCTTCTCGATACAGGGAGGGCTGTGATGGCTGGTCGGCCAATCATGGGATCGCAATCAGGAACCAATCGAGGACTGGAGGGAAAGGTCCGGCACCGGTTGATGGAAGATGATAGGACGGGCCTAATAACCCCGAATATCGAGGTCAGAAGAGTAGGTCGAGTGACCTAATCCCACAAGCCGTGTGCTCACCACTCCCAGATACAGTACTTGCTAGGCTAGACGACTACATAGCCGGAGCATTTTGAGACAGGAAGCATAGCCTCCTGAGAATATGGTGTAAATTTAATTTTTTTCCTGCTTATCTTCTCAGTTAGCTGGGCGGGGCCTTTGTTTTCTCCAATCCCCATCCAGAGACAGCTCCAGTGCCAACTACCCCAAGCGTCGTCCATCTCAGTGGCTTCTCTTTCTCCACTCATCTAATGTGTTTCTTCTCATGCGCATAGTGCCAACTACCCAGGCGTCATCCGTCTCTGCACCTTTTCCTTCTCCACCCATCTAATCTATTTCTTCCCAAGCGCCCAATGCCGCCTACCCCAAAATTATCTCCTTCAGTAGATCTTCTTTCGGCGTTTTATTCCTTATTATTCATTCATCCATTTGTAAACTCTCTCATACACATATCCGCCTCCGGTGGAGCCCTGAGTCAACGCACGTTTTCCTTGCCGGGCGAACGCTGAATCGCGCGCCGAATCGTCGGTAGTCAGGAACAGACAGAGTAAGGCGAAAAGACTATCTTAACGACTTTTTTTGAATGCATTGTTTGTTTTGAGCATTGTTTACTTGTATCGTTCACCATTGGGCTCTAGATGTCTCCTGGTACTGTGATCGGATGGTGGGTTTCCGTATGTGGTCTGTGGAGTGGGTGGCTTCATTTATTCGCTATTATTTATGAAACTTAGTATTGGTACCTTCGAAAGTGTGGCACGCAGAATCAGATGCAGTTTGCAAGCAGTATTGTATGCTGTCCTGCGTTCTGGATCATAACTGCGGGACTGGATTGAAGGTTATGGCTGTTAGCAAGTGTATCGAGTGTCTCTTGGGCTATAGGGTCTCAATGTCCTTTGCCTTAAGCGGGATTTGCTGGTGCTACCAACGTATAAACAAATGGGAATATCTTTGCCAAGTCAGTGCGCAAGCCCTTTACTGCTCCACTCTTCGTGAGGGCGCCTCTATGGGTCCGTGGCTCATTCTGTATCACTGCTCCGCTGTCTGCGAGAGCGCCTTCATGGTCTGGTGGTCCATGTTGCTCCACTGCTCCACTGTTTGCAAGAGCGCCTCCTCCGTTCCGTGGCACATGTTGCTCCACTCATCCAGAGAGGTTGTCCCTGACTGTAGTACTTAAGAGACTTCTGTCCCCCCATATCAAACTTTTCTTCTTCATTGGAATAATGACATACATACATACATCAATGCCTAACACACTATCAATGTATCAATCACAATCAAACATCATTATCCCAGTCAATTTTCGCTCTGTTGCCATGTCCTCGGCATCAGCCTCGCGAATTCCTCGCCTCATCAAGGTCGACACTGTGGCTCCCACCACAGCTCGTCGACATGGGATCGCTGACATCGTCTACCAACTCTCCACGATGTCCCTCAGCGCATCAGTCAAGCGTGCTTCCCCGGTCTCCCAATCCGGGTCTAAGCACAAGCTCGGGTCTCGACCGAGCAACATCTTCACCGCCAAGGGTGTCCCTGCCTCCTCTCGGATCCAGGAACGCCGGAAGATCGTTGCCGCCAAACTCGGTCTCCCGAGACCCAAACACTCCTCCTCCTCCTCCCCTTCGGCCGTCGTTCCTGCTTCGCGGAAGCATGTCAAACTGATCTGCCACACTCTTGGACGAAACTTCCGCCAGTACGACATGTACCATGTCCCTGGTCCCGTCAAGATGTTTGTGGACTTCTCCGACCGCGTCAGGAACGCACGGTCCCGGATCCCCACCGACTTCGCTGGCCGCAGGCCATTCACCCAGGGCGGCTACAACCTCCCTGCAATCATCAAGCCGGTCTTCCTGCCGCTTCTCTCGCGCAGTGACCGGGGTGGCCAGCAATACTGCCAGCATCGGTGGTTCGATCCGACGAACGTCGACCTGGAGCCGTTCGGCTACGGCCTGCCCTACGATGGCCGTCCGTGTCCCTGCCATGGGATGCCTCTGCAGAAGCCTGGATACTATATCGAACCCAGGCTCTGGTCAACTACCCCTGCAGAGGCGGACGTGGATCCAAAGAGAGTCCGGAGAGTGAGATTCGCCGGCACCACCACTGCCATCACTCCGACCGACAACCACGGCAAGTACTATCGCCGTGTGTTCTGGACTCCTGAGGACCACGAAGCCGACAGCTACAGGTCGTATGCTTCGGCCGACCCAGCAACGAAAGAGGACGACGAAAGCGCCATCGCAGAACTCGACAGCGCTGTCGCCGCCACTCCTGCCAAGTTGACATCAACCGACTTGCAGGCGATTTTCGACGAGTGCAACTTCTCCGACGATGAAGAGTAAACTGATTTCCTCGCTCTCATCATCACCTCGTCGCAGTCGTCCTCTTTCCGAGCTGGGAAGGTCTTTCAGTAAGACTGGCCGGTCTTACACTTGCTCACTTTCAGCGGTAGGGTGTCAGAGCACCTCCTTCACACATCATTCACCATCACTCCTCGACTCATCATCATTCTAACGTGGGGTGCTCTGACATGGCCCTCCGTGGCTACCTGGAAGGCTGATTTGGGCATGCAAGCTAGGACATTACATGGGTTCGGTAAGTCAATTCGCTGTCTGCCACAAATTCACAGTCTAACAATTTTTAGGTTGTTGTGGTGTACATGGGTTTGGTAAGTCGAGTCGCTGTCTGCCACGACTTCACACTCTTACAATCTTCCAGGACTGTGATGGACTTGGATGGACTCTGGAAGTACACTTGGACCTTGGATCTGGTAAGTCGAGTCGCTGCCTGCCACAACTTCACAGTCTAACATTTCTCCAGGACTTGGACCTGGACTCTGGACTTCTTCCCTGGACTTTGGATCTGGACTTTCTCCCTGGATTTTGGACCTGGACTCTGACTTGGATCTGGACTGGACTTGGATTGAAAAAGGTAAGTCACTTCCACCTGGATCGGAAACGGTAAGTCTCTTCCACTTGGATCGGAAACGGTAAGTCTACTTCATCCGGAGTACAACGGTAAGTCCTGTCTTTTTCTACTAATACCCCCGGATCTGGTTCAGGCTATCGACATTGCTGAAGGTTGGGCCCTGATGCTGTGTTCCTTGGTGGTACGACTGGTTTCCGGATTTTTCAACTTTGGCTGTCTTCTACTCTGGCTATTGTTCTGGGACTGGGCATCCTTTGGACTCTAGTGCGCGGTACCGGCCATTGGATTCGACACTCACAACTTCTTTTTTGGCGACATATCTATCTGGAATTCCTTGGTCTACTGGCCTTGAAAAACACTGAAAAAACAATCACAAAAAAATTCAAAAAACAAAAAACAATTCAAGAAAAAGTGCCGGTGAAACAGGCTGGCGGGATCATGTCTAACTGTTAATCTAACTTGTTCGCGACTGATGTAGGAATCTTACTGCTGATGGTACTATAGCTCACGGCCTCTGTCGACTGGCACAAGCGACGGGCAGAGGCTGCTAACAAGTTTTAGGGATCTTGTTTCTGTCGACTGGCTCAGGCGACGGGCAGAAACACTAACAAGGTAGTGCCGTGGTGGACTTACAGGCAAACACTTGGGGATTTTCTACTGACTGGCTCAGGCGACGGGTAGAAGCTGCTAACCGTCTCTTAGGGACCTCAACATGAACTTGGCCTTGACGTGGCGTTGAGGCTTCATCCTGCAAAGGAGACCAACAAGTTCACAGTCTTTCGTCGCTGGTATGGAATGGTTGGTACTTCCGTTCCTTCCTCGGATGGCTCTGGCTGACTTTTTCCATAGACACTTCAAAAGGTATAGATGGCGAACCTTCACTTGTCGGTCAGTGTAGGTTGCATTGCTGGTCGTTTGGCAAGGGAATGATCCTGGGTATCGATGGATGGAGAAATCTCGTGGTTGGTTCAAATATCTTGTGCAGCTGCCGAGTCCTAGTATTATACTGCGAACAACAATGATTGTCATTCATTTTGTTCCAAAATGTGTCTTCCAGTGGACACTTCCCGTGCAAGTTGTCGCCTCTGCACTCGCCGAAACTATTAGGGCCTTCAATTCATGCGAGTCAGAAGTCATGGATATTCTTTGTTATGCTTCCCTGCCCTGTTCGCTGATTTCATCAACACAACGAACGACAAGCCCGTCAGCCATGACGGCATGCCTGCACTAAGTACTGCATTCCTATCACAAAAATCGTTCACATCTCAACTAGGACTGGTAGGAGCTGGGCTGGTGGATATCAATGCCGCAATGGGCTATCTGACTGACCTCTGAGCTAGGATCTTTTTGAGTGAAGCATCTTACCCTCAATCGTCTTCCATGTGCTGAGAGGCCTGCGAAAGCTTGTTTTTCTTTTGATTGACTGGTGCGCTGGTTTGAATCGCTTTGATGTTAACGGGTAGGTAAGAGCCTGCGATTGATTGGTGAAGCCATGGTACCTCCACCTCGGGCACTTGCTGTCTGACGAATTCAACTAAGGAGTCGGTGCTCGGTGCTCCCTCGATCAGACCAATGAGACCTGCTCGTGGGAGGGATAGAGCGGCACTTAGACGTTCCTCGGCTTCACTTGAAAGTAAGACCAGACGTGGGGATGGTGACGAGGCTGAAGCAAGGGAAGCGGTCTTTATGAGGAGGGGAAGATGGGAATTTAGGATTGAGGGTCGATCGGAGCCAGGGACGAACACAGCAGCCATTAGTTTTGGTTTGTCAGGCTCGGGCGGATTTGCGATGGGCTTCTCGACATTGCTTGAAGGCTCCTTCTGGCTTTGCGTGTTCATTGAAGCATATCGTTGTGCCAAACCTTCCAGGTACTTCGTGGTCGAATTGAAACCGGTGGTGATATACTGCTGGATGCCAGGTGTCTCTGGGATCTCATTACAGGAAGCGTCTTTTTCTGGATTCACGGACAGGACTTTGTCTTTTCTTTTACGCTTCTTGTCCCTCTTGCCTTTAGAAGGGACGATATGATGCGATCTGTGTTCGCCAAGGGGAGTCAGTAAGCTGCATGAAAGCAGCGGTCAGTTTATGTTCAAGGAATTTCATGAACATATTATGCGTAACAGTATTGGTTGCACTCACACAGCAGAGAAAGCGAACTAAAGGATTTTATGGGAGAGCTTACCTACAAAGCATTTCCAGCACCACTGCCTGATTCTCTGCTGATATGACGGGCCTTGAAAGGTCAGTCTATTGCATGCAAGGAATCTACCATCGGCTTGCCATTTCACTTCCGTATATGGCGAGTCCAGACTGAAAGTAGTTTTGGGTATCCTCGGGCTTGCGACCGACTTCTTCGTAGCCATATTCTAGCTGGATTGATGTCAACTCACCTTGAACAGATATTGACACGAAAACCATATTGTACCTTACCCAATGTCTATAGTAACGGGTTTGACTGACATACTGATTGGACTATGCTCAATTGTACGCGCCAGATCCCCACGTACGCAAATTGGCCTTGGCATGACGTCACTTGCCGCTGTTCTGTTAGGATTACGACTGCGCTTAATCTACATACTTTATCTTTGTGTCTGCGTGAGATTGAATGAAGCGCAGATCAAGGTATTGGCATGATCCTAGTACTCCTGATATAGCAGTATTCTATGTAGGTAAGGTAGTAAGTATGGAGTAGCCTTAGTGCCTTGCTCTCAGAACTCCCAGGGATTCCTCAATCGTGATCTGAGGGTCACTAGCGTGTGCTTAATCGCGGGCGCCCCACTAGCGAAATAGTCCTAGCGCGGGTTTTGCCTAAGGTAGTCTAAAGCAACTCAACAGCAGCTGTGCAGATCCAATTTTCAATCCGTTTCTCACCCACTCACCTTCCCGGACAGCCCCCACTCCATTTCACAATTCAACTCACTCGACACCTACTCAGTCATTCTCGTTCTTTGCCTATGTTCTCTGGCGTGACTGGCTCCCGTAGTCAAGCTCACTCCAACCTGAATAATTTCGAGTTCTTGGTCTTCAACCTTAAAGTAGCCAGAACACTCGAAGAAACACCATGTCATGGACTCAAGTTTAACACGTCTGCCCGTCACCCAGACTCGAGCAAAGTCCGCTGGACCTAGCTCGCCGTATAGGGATCTCATGGAAGACGCCGACCCTTTTTGTACACGGAAACGCCCACGCTTGGACAGTGGGGAACGAGCTCACAGAAGCATGTCTGCCGACCCGTTGGGAGCGACCCCTTCCAATGCTGGACTGGCCACAGCTTCAGCAACATCACCAATTGTCCAAGATGCATCACAAACTTCCGAAGCATCTGACGGACTTCCACCCTTGACACTCACACCCAGCAAAGTAACAATCAACGTTCGAGAGCCCACCACGAATAAGTCTCCAACTCGCCAAGCACACACCGACGTTGTTGCATCAATACGGGGTGGTGGTGGAGGGGATGAATACTCCGCTACCCACCCAATCTCTCCCTCCAACGTCGGCTTCCCGTCTGGAAAGGCCATTTCGATCGCCTCCTCTCCTCCGCGCAGCCCAGAAATCGAGGTTGCCGAAATCGAGGACATGAATGATGACGCGGGGGAAACAAGATGGAAATCGTTGGCAGATGCTACGACGGCCACGGGCGCGACAGAAGTGAAAGCCATTCACGCACTTCTTCTGGACCAATTTCCCCATAGCTCAGGACAGACCGGGCCGGCCTTGAAGCAGACTGTGACCTTGATCTCTGCGGCACTCCAAAAAAGTAAGTAAACCATACTCTGGTAGAAAATCTTTAGCTGATCGGGCACAAAGATGATTTGGGAGATGGCCATCTTCTTGAAGAACTGGCGGATTGGATCGAAACTTATCTCCAAACCACCGAAGCCCACTCTATACAGTGGTGGGATCTGGTGGAAGGAGAGAGAGAGTTCTGGGACGAGTTGCCGTCTTTGGTGGAAGCACTGATGCATAGAAGGTATATATTTAGACAAGCTGCATATCTTCCGCGATTGCTAAATTCTGTGACGCAGCTCCAACAGGAATGGACTCCTCACGATGACATACTCAGATTCGGATGAAATGCTTGAGGACGAAAGTCCACTCCAGAGCTTCCTAGTCGCATACACCTCGCTAACGTTGAGAATGACCAAGATCGACCACCAGACACTGATCGAGAACTTTGATGACGCCGGTCCCTTGACCGATCTCGTATCAGAACGTTACCTACAAACACTTCACCAAGTGATGGGATATGGATACCCGTTCTGGAAGCAACTCCTTTACAATACAAATCACGGCTGCAAAACTACCATAACCGCAATGATGACGCGTTTCATGCAACCGCCAGAAGACGGTCTATCACTTGTGACTCGAGTATCGAAAGAGATCCTCGATCATTCTGGAAAAGTGCCTGTACTTATCCAAAAGTTTTTCGTTCACATCAACATTGTGAATCGTTTCATGCAGCACTACCGCATGCTTCAAAACGGCAAGACTAAGGTCGACGAGACATTAGAACTCTCGCTCCGTGGGCTTCCCACACAAGCTCATCAATATTTCCTGATGGTTGATGAACGATTCAAGGATTTCATCACTAAGCAAGTACCGGCTCTTAGCATCGACGTTAGTCAAGGTTTCGTTTCGCATCTTTCTTCTCTTCTACGACAAGTGGCCGGCTCTGACGAACAGCTTATGCGTGAAATGATGAGCGAGCGGCTTATCATGACACAGCATCTCACAAGAGAGGAGAGTACCTATCTTGTGGAACTGGCTTGGAAATTTGACGTTTTGAAGAAATGTGTCGTCGATGGCCGCATGGAGATAAGAGTTCAAGGTGTGGACACGATGCAGGTTGAATTGGTGGCCGTATATACAAAGTTCATCTCGAATGGCCCGGCCCAGAGGGATCATCCAATACCGCAGTATCTCTCCGATTTCATGCTGGCTAACAAGCTCGTGGAGTACTTTGTCAGTGTAGAATCTCATCCGCAGCTGATTACAAGGTGTGGAAACATCCTCGGATTTCTCGTTGTGACACACAGATATACGGAAAACGAGTCGGACACAATCTGGAGAACAGTGACTTCAAGTCAAGACTCACATTTTGTCGATACAATATTGAGCATGATGCCGAACATCTTTCACATAGCCCAGTACCATACCCTGCTGTACTTGACCACGAAACTCAATGAGCTCCCTATCCACGCATTCAATGGCAGCATGCTCGCTTATGGCCGCTTATTGCTGAGACAGCTTCGAGACCTATGGAAGTTCGACCCCAACAACCAAAAGATGGCAATGCCACCATTTGACTTATGCATCAGGCTCATACGCCAATCCGCAGTTGAAGGCTCGTTGGAAGCTCCGAGAAAAAGAGAGGTTCACTCTTTCGCAACCTCAGAGCTTTCGCATCTCCTGGCCTTCGGCCCCAGCGACGCCGATCGTAAGGTTATATATCATGACTGCATCGAGGACATTTCTGGTCATACCGACTTCGCAAGTGGCAGTATTTCTGCCATCAATGCGTTGTTGTCACATGGAGGGGATATCCCATCTCTCACCAACGAAGGAGATTTTGCAAGATTAATAGTTGGAGATTTCGCACACACGATCGAAGCCGAAAGATCCTCTCGATCCTCCTCGCAGATGCTTGACGAACGCTTACTACCCCGGCTGACGCTGATACAAACCATCATACTCTACGTCCCAGACACTATACCCCCAGATACTGCGACACTGTTGTGGGAGTATGTAGTTGGCTCGCAAGCCTTGAGTACTTCAGCCAGAGATACAGCCTGGATGATGATTTTCCTCCTAGTCATACGGAAAATCAACCACCGAAACTCATTCATTGACCAGTGTGTTAAGGAACATCTGCTTCGATTGCAACCTCGCTTCTATACTGAGGGCTGTCTAGCCTTCGCTAGAGAGGTCAGCAATTATCATCTACGTACTGTCTCTCGATTGGGCGACAGTGTCAAGGAGGGGCCAACAGCGGCAGACTTATTGTGGCAACTATCGCTTACGGCACCTTCAGGCACTATCGAACGTCAGGCAATTGAGACCTTGGTTGCACTTTATTTAGATACACCTGAAAACCAACGTCGCTCGCGGGCCGAGACAGAAGCTATTCATATAGGAGTGGTCGAACGCTGTATTCGACAACTTACCTCCGCTGCTTCCAAGCTCAAAGCATTCAGCGATGGAACATCCAGCGGTGAAGATGAACCCATGGTGATAGTTGCATCCGATAATGAGGTTCAGCTGCAGAAACTGTCGTTCTCTAGATCTCTCACAGTGCTCAAAGAATTCATTGGGGGAATACGCGCGCGTCCCAGGTATAGTCCCCAAATTCAGACCAAGCCACACATTTTTCATCCACCTCGTCAATCCAAAGGAGTCATCATACAGATTCGTTACCAATGTTTCGGTACCAGCACTTCTGCCGATATGCGAACGATTGAAGCTGGGGATCTCGAGACTCTCCAAGACTTCATCCAGCGCCTGAAGTCTCTGACCGGCTTTTCAAAGCTCACTCTGATAACTGGAGGACAGAAAGTCGAGCTTCCTGATATGTTGGATAAGACGCTCCAAGAGTTGAAGATTGACCAAAAGGGTCTGCTGATTGTCAGGCAAGATGCAGACGCCGAGTCAGTGCCAGACCTCGCTTCGACGTTGGCGCTTCGACCCGCCGAAGTGGAAGTTCTCACATACTTTCCTCATCTGTATCAATTTCTTACTATGGAAGAGGAACTTGGGAAGGAAGTAGGTTGCATTTGTACCTCATCACGATGCTAACGAATGCTAAATGTATCTAGGTATTTGAATTTTTGGTCGCGTTCCCACCGCATAAGAGCATTACGGCACTCGTCTGCGCTGACGAAATACCCCTTGAGACAATATTTCCTCCATCGGCCCCATTTAAGGTCTTGTATTCGGTATACGCGCTCCGGCAATGTCTTGAATTCCAGACACAGCATGTAGGAGATCCTTCACTCCTATAAGACTATTTACTGATGCCAGCCAGGCACCAAATGCTTCCAACCTCACAAGCCATGGCATCAAGTTATTAGAAGCAGCTATATTGCATTTCAACTTCGGTATCGGCACTCAGAGCGCTGAGGCCGATATCACAGTTGCTAGCCACCTACTCGCGTGTCTTACGACTTGCCTTCAAGGTCAGCTTAAGCCGATAATCCATCCTGATATCTTACTAAAATTAGTGTAGCTTTAGAACCCCTGTCCACTGATAGAGCCGAAGCCCTGTTTCCCAATCCATTGGCTTTCCTCAGGTGTCTACAATCTATGATAGAGGTAGCTTTTGTCGTTAAGGATAATCCTGACGCTGGAATCTTGGCATCTACTTGTTTCATAGTGCTTCTTAAGATCTCCCTACGTTCTAAGGCTTTTTGGGTCCATTTTAAGAACGCGGACGTGTGTTCAACACTCTTGAGACAATTGCTACTTGAAGAGCCAGTTTGGCAAGTTCGGCGACGAGTAGCGGATTGCATCAGGGGTATATGTGCTGATCTACAAAAGTGAGTTTCAGAAAGTGTGGATTGCCTCCTTGCTGATTCATCAAGCAGGACGAAAGTCGCTTCAGCTCAAGAGTTCATTCCTTACATCTGGGAGAGCGTTGTGGCCGTAGTACCATTAATCTCTATGCAACTTGGCTACTTGTCTCTCGAATTTTTCGAAATGGCCGCTATGGTTTTCGATTGTATGGATAACGCATATCGTAAGGATTTGGATCTTACACTCTACCTTCAAAATTGGAGCGGTATCCTTCTGCGGTATGAGCATGATGAGGTTCGTCAACCGCTAGAAACACATTTATGGCGAAAGACCTCTCTAACAATTGGCAGTTTGTCGGTCGCGAAAGCTTAGATTGCCTTGTTTATGGTCTCTCGAGTCTGTTGCATCGAATACTGCAATATGGCAAGGCCTCTGGGAAATCTCTCCTAATTCCGTGAGTTTTGGCATGCAACGTTCACTTCACTAGATATAATTGACTTTATCCAGGGACAGACTTTTGGAAAAACTCTTTTGCGCCCACCTTTTCCCCGAAATTTCGAATATGGACCGTGGTGACCTAATGAATATCAAGATACCTAATCTACATACGAGCACACGTACCGAGTTGTATTCAATCATGCTATTGTTGTGCAACAGTATGACCGATTACCAGGATCTGTTAAGACTCGTAGGCAGTCTCTTTCCACCCGTGGGTCCTTACGCCTGGTCGTGGGGCATTGCGCAGCCTCTGGAAGACTGTCACTTCGAGCAGAACTGGAGCTTCGAGCGAAACAAAACGATCAGATCCATCACAGGATATCCAGGGATACGAAATCTATCCAACACATGCTACATGAACTCTCTTTTCACTCAGCTCTTCATGAATGTCAAGTTCCGTGGATTCATGCTTGGTACGAACGTGCCCGATGGGGCTTCGTCTCAGAGGCTACTATCGGAAACGCAAACCATGTTCGGTTTCATGCAAGAAACAATGCTCAAAGCTGTGGACTCCCAGGGCATCGCGGAGTCGCTCGTTACGTACGACAATACTTTGATCGACGTCTCGGTGCAGATGGATGTTGATGAGTTTTACAATCTACTCTTTGATCGCTGGGAAGGCCAGATTCTATTAGATGCCGACAAGAAGGTGTTCCGCGGATTCTATGGTGGCCAGATTGTTCAACAAATTAAGTCCAAGGAGTGTCCCCATATATCCGAAAGGCTCGAGCCCTTCTCCGCTATTCAATGCGATATCAAGGGCAAGGCTACGCTCATAGATAGTTTGAACGCATATGTCAGTGGAGAGACCATGGAAGGAGGTTCGTCAAACTATCTATAGACCACCTCCATCAGTCTTTGCTGACTGTCTGGTCAAGACAATAAATATTCCTGTACTTCGTGTGGCTGCTATGTTGATGCTGTCAAGAGGTGTGTTTTCTTCCTCAAGAACAATGTGGCTTCTCCTTAATTCCTTTTAGGGCTTGTCTTAGGGAAATTCCCGACAATCTCATCTTCCATTTGAAGAGATTCGATTACGATGTCATGACTGGCATGCGTAGTAAGATTAACGACGCGTTCGAATTTCCCCATCAGATCGATATGGCTCCCTACCATGTCGACTATCAAACGGACACGGGCTCGCCATGTCCGCCGGATGTCTTCGAACTTGTTGGTGTCCTTGTTCACAGTGGCACTGCCGAGTCGGGACATTATTACTCATACATCAAGGAACGTCCGGCAAATTCCGTGAATGGCAATAGTTGGGTTGAATTTAACGATATGGATGTTACCAGCTTCGATCCCAACAACATTGAAGACCAATGTTTCGGAGGCAGCAGTGGAACTACCCACTACACGAACAATCATTTCTTGAAGAACTGGAATGCGTATATGCTGTTCTATGAGAGAATGGAGTCAAGAAGCTTCAACAACGATCCTCCAATATCTGCCTCCTCAGGCGTCCCAGCCAAATGCGCAGTACCACCTGAAATCAACAGTCAGGTCGTTCTTAGTAACGCACAATTTCTCCGGAACTATTGCATGTTCGATCCAGCGCACGTCGGCTTTGCAAGAGAGCTCCTCGAGCAACTTCGAATGGCAAACAACGGTATATGCTCGGTGAGTCATGAGATAGAAAAATCAGCGATATGGTTGTCGTTAGACTACCTTGAGCGAGTGCTATCGAGGACCAAGGAGTGCTCAGATTTTGGGAAAATGCTGAATTCTCTGTCCAGAGTTATTGACTCCTGTGCAGTTTGTTGCAGATTGGCTCTTGAGTGGGTGTTGGTCCAAGAAAACGCACTACGCGACCTTTTGCTTCGTTGTCCCAACCCAAAGATCAGGAATGAGTTCGCCACAATGATCGTTGTTGCATTGAGATATCTAAGAAAGAACGCCCCTCACTGGTACGGATTCCACGATATAGGTGATGCCGATCCTGAATCTTCAATCCGAGAGCTACGGCCAATAGGGGTATTTAACCAAATCGCTTGCAAGGTCGGAGAACTTTGGGCCAGCTTGTACATGTATAATCGAGGATGGGATGATTACTTTGGCCTGCTCTCAAACATGGCCAAACTTGGTGTCCATGAAGTTCATGTACTCTTGGATCGAGCCTTCTTGAGATGCTGTCTAGAGATCCTCGTCGTGGAGCATGGCAAAGCCTTGCGACTTCGAAACGAGATCCCCTACTACATGCATTACGCCCGTCTCACAGAAAAGGGCCGAAGGTATTCCCTGAGCAAACTCGCTGATCTCCTCGCCAATTTGTTAGAAAGGATCGATCTTACGGTTGATTGGATTCCGAGACAACACCGACGGTTCAGTCACGAGGGTATGCCATTGCTAAAACAGGAAGATGAACTCATGCAGCTAGGCTCTGATCCTACGCGCTCGAAGGGTATATGTATCTTTCTTGAAAAGATATTGAATTGCGCCCATAACCCTTCAGCTACGCAGACGATTGTCAGAATCATGACTCTTGCAGAGCCGGGGTTTGGTATGATCGAGCCGGTCCAGAAAACGATCATGGGAGGTATCAATATTGACCCGGCGCACTTGGCCGATCCCTTCTTGGACGCTGCCATCACCTTCTGCGAAGCTGCTCCTGCAGAAGACTACGTGCAAGAGATGATTCAATACATTGCTAGAGAAGTTGACACCATAGGGGATCACGGTGGCCGTGAGCATCTCAATTTCTTTGTTCGTGCTCGCAGAATAGTCAGTCTCCGAGATGATTTTGAACGAGACGTCTTCAATCTCACTGTTCTACGCGCCGTCCCGCAATGGGCGCCGACGCTTCTTCAATTCCGCGATGAAAATGTTCGCAACGCCACCATCGATCTATTGAGGCATCTAGTTTTCTCCCATGATATCAGGGCCATGGATGACGAGGAGCATGCGGAACTCATTGAGTCAGCAGCAAAGGACCTCCAAGTCGCATGTACTCGGCGTTGTAAGGCACTAGTGCAAGAACAGAAACATATCGACAGTAAACAAGTGGAGCAGATCACGCAAGTGATCCGACACTGTCTAAGTTCATACTATACACCGGAGGACGATCAGCGACCATTGACTGAGGCTGAGAGTGAGACTCATTGAATCTCACGAGCTTGTTGGTGCGCCTTGCTGACCTGCCCGCAGCTGTATTGACCGCCCTCGAGGTTTTGACAATCTCCGACGTGGACGAAGCGGCTTCAGGTTTGTCTCTTGTTGCAGAGGGCGCAGATTATTGCTAATGGTAGACAGATACGTGGAATGGTGCTTCAGATGATATGCCGACGGACTCGGATTCCGAAACCTTCAACACCTCCCCGTAATTCTTCGCAGAGTGTGAAAGGTCAGATGTACGGGTCGACAATGAATCATGATAGAAACGACTTGGATCAGGTATTGGGCGCACGGTAGCGTAATGGATCAATTGCGAACGCATTGGGACGAAGCGGCATTGGCCTGGCGCAGGGAGAGAAAGTTTAGGACGTCAACCACGGCATTATAGACTTAATGAGGTGTTCGGACAGGTTGGGTCTTGAAATGGGAAAGCCCATGGAAGATTAGCTGGCATGCTTCGGGTATGGATCCTCGTCTCGAGGGGCGTTTTCAGTACGTGCGTGGTTCAATGTTTCAATTGAATTTACGCAATTGAGGACGAGGCTTGCAATCCAGTGCAAAAATCATGTGACAGGTGTTCCATGAATATATCATATTCCTCCACGAGCGTCTCCCACAATTTTCTTCCCGAAACAGGCTGAGATCAGTTTCACCACGTTTCGACCCAGTCCGGATGAGCTGACAGACATCTTTTCGACGCTGTGCAGATTCGGGTCACATCTCTCAAGCAGCCAACCGTCCCCAGGTATCATGCATGGCTCAAGTAACATTTGGCATGCGGATAGCGCCCTCGTTCACGAGTGGCTATCCACCCCAGACTAATGCAGCATGGCTTTTCAGCCGTGAACTAGCGTTCGTTCCCTCTTGCCAATGATTTCACATGTTCCAAAACTTCAAATCCCTCCCCCTTCCCACTCCATCTCCCAAAATCCCACGCCACCAACCCCCCAAAAACCCCCCATGGCATCCGCCTTCATCGCCCTCATCGGCGCCATAGCAGCCGGCATCGCCACCTCCAAAGGTCCCCCAGACCTAACAACCCGCCTCCACGCCACCCAAAACATCTCCTCCTTCACCACCCTCATAACCTCCTACCCCTACCGCGACCTCTACGCCAGCATGTTCTTCCCCCGCACCCAAGGCCTCATCACCATCCTCGCACCCGACAACGCCGCCTTTGCGAAACTGCCCTACGGCAGTCTCGGAACGGCGTTTGAGACCAATGATACGCGTGCGATCATGGAGGTGTTAAGGTATCATGTGCTGCGAGGGGCGCATCCGATGGGGAGTCTGCCGAATGGGAGTTTTGAGATCGTGTCGAGTTGGGGGAATGGAAGTGGTGGTGTGGCGGGCGGACAGGTTGTGGGTGCGCTGCAGCGGCCTCAGGGTGGGACTGTCGTCACCAGTGATGTAGAGACGAATTCCAGCGTTGTCACCGGTGTAAAGGACCCCTTTTTGTCCGTTTCAGGAGAGATGGAAAAGCGGTTGCTGAACCCACGCAGGACCTTTTCTTCAACGCCGGTGTCGTCCACGTAATCGACAATTTCCTCATTCCACCCCTCGCCCTCCTGCCCACAGCCTTATCAACAAACCTCACCTCCTTCGCCGGCGCCATAACCCACGCCTCTCTCTCCTCCACCCTCGCCTCCCTGAACGACATCACGATTTTCGCTCCCTCCAACACCGCCCTTGCCGCCCTCGGCTCCACGCTCGAATCCTATGACCCTGGATCCGATCTGTCGCAGTTGCTGCAATACCACGTCGTTAACGGCACGTACGGTCTCCATGGCTCCCAGCCTTTCACGCGGACAGTCGGCTACAATTCCTCGCTCGCAAATGGCACGGTGTGGCAGACGCTGCAGGGTGGGAAGGTGACCATCACCATAGCTGACAATTCGACGTTTGCGAATTCGGCAAAGGTGATACGGTCGGATATCTTGCTCGCGAATGGGGTGATGCATATTGTTGATGATGTACTCGACTCTAACGCTACCGACGTCAAGCCGATGCCTGCTGCTGCGTCTCGGATGCCGGTTATTCAGGGTAGTGCGTCAGAGGGGGGCGAGGCGCCGTTTCTGCAGTACTTGCCCAGCGATGTGAGTGATGCGAGTACTGTGCCAACTTCCCAACCAGAGGACGCTGGACAGGCTAGTGGAGGATTTGACGTTAGCGATATTGGGAAGGGCGTTCCGACGGCCACGTTCGCTGGAGCTGGTGGTATCGCAGCTAAGGCGACTGGGAGTAAAGGTAGGACTGTTTAATACGGATGCTGGTCGTACATTCGTTGCACTGATTATGGACGCTGGGGTGAGGATTCTGATGACGAGTGTCGAATTGTGCCTTGGGGCGATGACGGGCTGGCTTCTGTGAAGGTGACGGGGATTTGTTGGAAGGGGGACGATCACGATCGTAACCATTTGTATTGTTGGGTATCTATCCGAGTGAGAGCATGGATGTTGGCAGCCCAGATCTTCCGGCAGATCACAAAGCTGAGATTCGTGGTCTCAATTTATCGCGAACCATGCTCAATTTCTGAAGAGTCCGTCAATTCCATTTCAGAGCTGGCTTCGATGGTATTTCGCCTGAATTACGATTATCACTTACCCTTAAATCGCGTTGGATATAGATTCAAGCGTTCTCGATTGTTTCCTGTGGAGTATGTCGTAAGGGCAAAGGCTCCTCATGGTAGAAATCCACAGCTTGATTCAACAACTTGACTGGAAGGGGTGGGTGGCCACCTGTCATCGGACTCACAGCTCTTATTCCAAAGACTGGCATTGCCAATTCCTGCTCCAAATTTCGAGCATCTATACTCCCCAAAGCAATTTGCCGCTCGCATCGAAGATTTGCATTTACTTTGGGAATATATAGCGATAGAAATTGCGTCACAGAGCATCCTCGAACTCGGCCTCATCGTCCTCATCAGAGTCCTTGTCCTGGTTCTCAGCCGCGCTTCGCTCAACCTTGCCGTTAGCAACACCATTCCCCTGGCTCTCGAACTTCACTTTCTTCGCTGCCGGACCCTCTTCCTCATCAACGGCTGCCCCCGAAGCTGCCGGGGTGTGCGTGTCAGTTACAGGGGCACTACTCCCAGACGAGCTTTCCTTGCGCTTCAAGATTCCATTAGGCTTTGCCTCGCGCGAGGGAGTAGGATCGCCAGACATGGAGCTTGACGGGGTGCCGATAGCTGTGGCCCCAATGCCGACGTCTTCGAAGTCATCCTCTTCTTCGTCGTCGGAATCCGGTTCTTCACCTTTCTGTTTCTCGATCTCGGCCTCCTGAGCCATCTGTGCGTAATACGCAGTGAGCTCATCGTCCAGCTTGTTACCATCCTTCTGGTCCTCATCATCCTCATTTGATGGCAAAGCGCCGTTGACTTGCTGCTCGCCATCTTTCCTCACGGCCACGGACTCTCCCGTAACGGTTGACTTGGCGTGCCACTCTGGCAAGGTATTTTGAGCCGCAATGGCTGCTTTGCGCTTAGCTTCTGCGACTTTTTCTACAGCGGTTCTCTCGGCGCTTGAAGTCACAACGACGTCTAGTGGACCAGCGACGACTTGTGTTATGCCTTTTACTGTGGTTGGCAAACCTTTCGGCACAGCCAGCGGCACAGTGACTGCCTTCGAATCGGTATCTTCGTTCCGCTGCACAGGTAACGCCATCGAGAATGCAGTGTCGAAGTCGTTGGCGGGAATGATTTCGTCGTCAATCTTCCTGAGCATATCCACGAAAGGTCCGATTTGATTTGCAAATCTGGTGGACATTTCGGTTCCAGTCGAAGCTCCGTCACCACGTTCCTCCCTTTCGAGAGGATTACCGCAACGGCCGCAATCGAACCCAGTAGAAGGACTCATTAGTGGTAGTACTTCAAGCTGAGTATACTGCATCTTGCATCGCGGGCAAAAAAAGTCCTTCTTCTCCTCGTTGGGATCGTACATCTCTTTGATCTTTTGCTCAAGATTAGAAACACGGTACTTGATAGCGTCTATAGTAGCGTGGAAGTCGATGTAGTAATAGTCTTTGTTGATCGGTCGCTGCTGGCCTTCACGAACCTCTGCGCGCGAATGCCTACCATGCTTGTCAGCTCAGGCTACGACGACCCTCTGCAGTGGCACTGTCCCCCACGTACACTGCCAACATCCTATCCAACCTAAGCGTCCCACATAGATCCCGAAGCTCTTTATTCTGCATGTTCACGACGTAGGCTAGATCTTCATTTTGCAACCTGTACCTGTCCGTCAGCTTCAGCTCGTCACACCTTGACAAACTCTACGGACGCCGAGTGGACCATCAAGGCATCAATGACCAGCACATGCTGCGTTGCGTAGAATGTACGCGCAACGCTCTTTATTAGAGTCTTTGCGAAATCCATTATGTCGTTGCCAGAGCTAATCACGCTCTAAGGCTATGACTGGATATTGTTAAGTAAAACAGGCAACCTGCGCCATTCAAAGCCTCAACGATCGGCAGTGGAAGGGAGTGTCATCGTCCAAACGACCCCAAACCATGAGTCAAGTGGCACCGAATGAGCGACAAGGATCGATGGATGCAGAGGAACAAGTGTAGTTTCGGCTCAAGTCTACGCAACAGTGAACAAAAAAGTGAACAGGCAAGGAAGTAGGGCCGGATGATCGACGCTTAGTGACTCGTACTAACTCTAATCAGGACTAGAATAAGAGTTGTGAGCCTCGACATACGAATGTCCGTCTTCTGATATGCTGTAATCCGATGCTATTCCGCTGTTCGCAATGGACGGCCAAATTACTAACTCGAGAGGGCCGAGCTCATCGGACAAAACTACCGCTCCAATTCGCAAGGACGGCCATTCAATTCGTGACCGTCCAAAGAGTGAGCGGTCCTCACAACATAGGCGCACCGGAGGTGGTGACCGGGGTAGAGGGAGAGGCAATTCGAGAGCAAGAGGAGGGCGTGGAGGGCATGGTGAGAGGGGTGGTCGGCAGAAGAACCACGAGAAGGGGCGTGCAGAATGGAGGTGTGTGAGCAATGCGCATTCGTCTCCTCCGCCCGAACTAATCAATGAAGCCGTACGGCAGTCGACAAGCGAGCACGTAACGAGGAGAATCGAGAAGCTGCCAAACGGCGGAAAGTAGAGGGCGAGGAGGCACAGTTGCCAATCTACGCTAAGCAGTTCTCGAAGGAGGAACTGGAAGCCCAGGAGAGAAAGCCGAAGCGAAAGGTTGCGGTTATGATTGGGTATTCGGGCAGTGGATATAAGGGCATGCAGCTGTCGGTGCTCTCTTGAAGTGCGATACTATGGGAACTCTGTTTCTGACAGCCCACAGGAACCACACCGAGAAGACTATCGAAGGCGACCTGTTCGCCGCATTTGTTGCAGCTGGAGCAATATCAAAAGCCAATGCAGATGACCCAAAGAAGTCATCTTTAATCCGATGTGCACGTACCGATAAGGGCGTTCATGCTGCCGGCAATCTCATCTCTCTAAAGCTTATCGTTGAAGACCCAGAAATAGTCAACAAGATCAACGAACAGTTAAACTCCCAGATACGAGTCTGGGGCATCGAGAGAACAAACGGCAGCTTTAGTGCGTACCAGTTCTGCGATTCAAGGATATACGAATATCTGATACCGACTCACTGCTTTTTACCACCACACCCTGATAGTTTTCTCGCTAAGAAATTGGTCGAGCTTGCTGAAGAAGCCGACGATATGGAGAGCTACCTTGGTCGGCAGGAGGAAGTTGCCGGATTCTGGGCGGAGGCCGAAGAGAAATATGTGAAGCCCGTTGTTCAAGAACTTGAGCCCAGCATACGGGATCTCGCACTGAGGGTTTTCTACGAGCACGACAATACCCTCATAGCCGAACATGGACCGAACAATGCTGCAGTCGGCGACGCGAAGCCGAATGACCCCCAGAATCCCGAAGTAAAATTCTCCCCCACCGAAGGTTCCAAAGAACCCTCGCCTCTCGAACTCGCCGTCCGCCAGCTAAAATCCGCCCACATAGCCGCGAAGCAGGCCTACCGCATCCACCCCGCCCGTCTCGCCCGCGTCCGCTCCTCCCTCTCCCGCTACGAAGGCTCCCACAAATTCCACAACTACACCATCGAGAAAACCTTCAAAGACCCCTCCGCCGTCCGAGTGATGAAGTCCATCACCGTGGGCGAAAAGCCCATCGTCATCGGCGACACGGAATGGCTATCGCTCAAAGTCCACGGTCAATCGTTCATGATTCATCAGATCCGCAAGATGGTCTCCATGGTCGCCCTGATGGTTCGCTGCGGCTGCCACGAAGGGCGACTGCAGGATAGCTACCTGGCGCACAAGATCAGCATACCCAAAGCGCCATCATTGGGCCTGCTGCTCGAACGTCCCGTCTTCGACAATTACAACGAGAAGCTGGAGCACTTCGGGAGGGAAAAGATCGATTTTTCGAGGCATGAGGAGGAGATGGAGGCGTTTAAGCAGAGGGAGATTTATGAGCGGATTTTCAGGGAGGAGGAGAGGGATGGGTGCTTTCATTCTTTCTTTGCCGGGTTGGATCATACCAGGAGTGCGCAGCTGTTTTATCTGAGCAGTGTCGGTGTTGAGGCTACGAAGCGCGAGATCCCGAAACTTTTAAAGGGGTCGAGTGATCAGATCGATATCGATCATGTCGCCTCGGACGATGAGGGCGGAGGAGTAGCCGTTGATGAGGGGTGATGGCTTGAAGTGTCTATAAGCAATGATGATATTGAAAGAGCGAGAGTCCCTTCGCTAGATTGTAGTATCAGAGACCGGCACTTGCGAAGCGACTACATCACCTATACATCCCCAGTCCACAACTAAGCAACTGAGACCATATAAACCTCACAATAACTCAAGCATAAAGCACACCCCAACGAAGTTCCTTTCCGCACCAAATATCTAGTCCTCGCTACCATCACGAGTACATACCCCTTGCACCACGAGCCAACCACCCAACATCATCATGTAGCAAAACTCCACAAGACTGTAGATAGTCAGAGAAGATGTTTAGTGTTCCCCGTAGTCGCACCCAATCTCTATATCGCAACCCGTGAGAGCCTTTTCGGTGAGTAATGTAGGTTCAAACACGAAACGAAACCATCGACCACGTCTCTTGGCACAAGGTCATCCGTCGTCTATCCTATGTCCATGGTATCCTCATTCAGCTGCTCCTGGATGTACCGCCATGTTTCGAATGTATTAGGTTCCTGTGGCTTGATAAGGAATAGGGGGAGTTGAGTAGTGATTTGATGGGGTGATGTGGAGGGGTCCTACAATATAGTCCTGATCGGGAGTCCCATTCAGCCGAAGAGAATGTGTGTTCTTCTCTCTCGAAATGGGCGGTCAGCTGGTACCGAGAGGTGCTTGTGTCGGGATTTGATCACCCGTTGGACTGACTGCGGGTTGTAGTGGATGCTATCATCCAACGGCCAATGTCCGAGATTGGCCATTTCGATAAGAGTTTTGTGTTATAGGCAAAGCGCTAGACAGCGCCTTGCATCTGAAAGCCCGAGTATGTTTCTTCGCATGCTTAGGTCGCCTGCTTCGGCTCCAATGGACTCAGCTAATGAAGGGTATCCCCACCCGTGTATTATCCTTATACCGGACGTAGTTCATGCCGAAGAATCCGATCAGTAGGTTTTCCTCTCGAGCGATCCTCTGCATGAAAAACCTCCATAGCGCCACCGCATATCCGACAAAGCAGAATCCATTCCCCAGCACGATCTGACTCCCCAGGCCCCACCAGAAGAACCCGAAATAGCTCGGATGCCTGAGGAATCTGTAGATGCCGTCGGTGACCAGCACATGTCCTTCCTTCTTCCTATGCTGCAATTGGTGATTGAAATTTGCTCCCGCATGTGTCATTGCGGTCGTCCTGACACCTTGCCCCATTATCATCAACGCAAATCCTAGTCCCAGATATAGATTTTGCAGCTTCTCTGAGGCCATATGTACATCAGGATAGCAGTGCCACCGGAAAGCACACTCAACAAAAGCACATATGTGTGCTACGTTGTAGGCCCATCCGTTCTGCGACAGCAGAAATGCAGAGACAGTGGCCACAGTAGGGTTATAAAGGGCAGTGGTTTGATATTCGAGGAAATGGAAGAGCGACAACGCGCTGGCAAAGAATGGAAGACGCCACAGGGGGGTAGGTAGCAGGCTGAGGTAGACGGTGAGTATGGAGCAGGAGCCGAGGATTACACCGAGGAGGAAGGCGCGGATAGAGATCGAGGCGGAGGAGGTGGCATACAACTCGGAGGCTGGCTCTGAGGTTGGGAGTGAGAACGTGGTGATTGGCGCATTATGGCCATTAGAATGACCATTGGCCTCGGAAACGCGGTGGTTTGCGTGATCAGTACGAGATTCCCATGGATTACGGTTTGTGACCAAGCGATTGGGTTCGAAGTTAGAGGATGACGACATCAAAATATATATTGCGAGCAGCGTACACTTTGATGTTAGTGACTGTCTAATTGAGTACCTCGAGGTACCCAAATTATCCGAGGTATTGGAGGAGAGCACATGCACAGCTATGTCATCGTAAAGATTGAGCTTGATTGATAACGGGAGCTACTATAGCGGCCCCTAACGCAGGGCAAGCACGTGCGTACCCGTGAGTGGCGCTTCCCAGCCACTACAACTCGTGGCTTGGATGTTCCAGCAAGCAAAGATGCAAAAAAGTACTTTAAGCTTCGTCGTACATCTTCCAAGCGAAAGACATACATATCTTAACAGGGCAACATGATCTAATTCTTCGTAGCAGATAGAATAGGATCTGCGACTCTTGCAGGCGCAAGCCTTATATCTATCGGCCACCACCGGCGCAGTGTGGGAACATGTCGAATTCACACTATCTAATCTTTGGCGCAAGGCAAGACCTGCGACGAATGATACACCACATACTTCCCTATATCCTATGAATTATTCTGCTACTGGCTCCACGGTTTCTCAACAGCTCACCCCAAGCTCAGAGGTCTAGAATATCGAACGCCAATATTAGTCAAAGATCACTATTCCCAGATGAGTCCCAGGTAGGATGGATAGCCTTTCATCTTCAATGGAAGGGCTGCAGAAATCAAATGATCTCCGAGAATGTGTAAATCTCTCACGAACTTTGCACGAGGTTCGTAAAGGTTCGTAAATGTAGAAACGGCGTCAACAGGCTGATGACCTCCATGGACCGAATTTGTTGAAGCCATGCATAAAATCTATTAGAAGGAAAGAGGTAAGAGACCGAGACCTAGTTGCCCACTGCAATGTTTGGTGCACAAGGACAGTGTTGTGCATGAACAGTGGGTAGCTGTTTGTTGGTCTCCACGCAAGGCTTTCCTCTTCTTTGACACGCTGCTCTGACGCTAGATCCCGTTCTACGTCTTATCCCTACGTTAAAGTACAGCAAGTCTTTCCTTTCTGAGTTCTTACCTTGGTGTTCCATCACAATCAGGTAGTGCTCGTTCTCTATACTGTTTTATAGCTCGGTAGGTGCCTGTCGTACTAAGGATAGACCGAACGGCCTTTTAAGGGAGCCAGAGCCCAACATCGATCCAACTAGCATGCTCGGTTCTCACTGCTTCTTCGCATCAAGTTATTACCGATGACGGCCCAACCAAGTCGGGAGAGGAAGAGGACCGAATTTCTTGTACTGCCTCAACGTCGGCAGGTGATTAGCAAGGCAATCGGGCAAGGCCTTGCCCTCTCGCAAGTTCCACAGCTCTGCATTATCAGTCGATAACACGGTTCCTATCTATTATATTTTCCAGCGGTCTTCGAATCACATACTCTTCGAAGCGTTACTCGAGTCGAAATGGATCCCTTGGGGGGAAGAGACCGCAGTAGATACCACGCTTCTGTTGACACAGGCACACCTTATCCTTGTTCTCAGAAAGACATTGATCGCGCTGTTCATCTGTCGCCGCAGAGGAGGAACGGTGTCTTTGTTGAGATAAATCTCTCAATCGAAGACGTGATCCATTACAACAGGCTCGACAGATCAGACCCGCCACCTGTAGCTGCTGCCGCTTCACGCCTTCACGACGCTATCCGAAGCTGTTTAAGACACGGGTGGGGGCGTGATATAATCATCAAGGTAGGTACTCTTCAATACACATCATTGGGTATCAAAGTATTCAATTTGTATTACGTCGCGAATAGCGTGCGTATCATTCCGTCACCAACAAACTCATGATGACCCAGGCTCAACATAACGAGCCTATAATTATGTCGACTAATGCAGAGGCTTCCATTAGATGTTCGGAGACATGGATCTCGTCTTCTTCGGTGGATGGCTTCGAGGGAATGCAGAGGTGAGGTGGGCGACTGCTGAAGAATTTCGATGGATGGGACAAATCAATTTGAATGGCATGACGCAGTCGCTCCAGCCTGGTAAATGTCGCATCTTTCTCTGCTCGTCACACATCTTCACGCCCAAACCGTTCATTACTCGTTTCGAACAAATGTGGAGCACGATGCTGCACGAAATGTGGTATGTGTGAAGGAGTCAATGGACAATGGCACGCCCAACACCAGAACATGTACTAACATGATCGAAGCCACGCATATGGGATGGTCCGAAGGGCAAGCGTGAATCCTATCTACTACACTCCCCATGGCAGGCCGTTTGTCGTCACGATGAAGGCCATTCATGCAAGATCTTTGGCTTATTTCGGGTTGGAAGTCATACGGCCTGGTCAACTAGAATATTGGGCCACGGGGGTAAAAAAGTCAAAGGTAGTTTCCACGGTTGGTATGCTGCAACGGGCTTAATCAATCCGACACTCTTATCAGCTGTTGAGGATAAAACCGTCTTTGTAAGAAATAGTACTGGCTCACATCACCGAACCCTGATGATTCGTGAGAGCTGCATGTGATAAAGTTGCTGCTAATCGTTGCTTCTAAGACTGTTCCTTGTCAGTGACCCTATCGCACTCAGCGCAATATGTTACAGCATCAAACATCCTACCATTACACGTATCAAGCCAGGTTCCACAGAGCAATTGAATTTCCATGGCTATCTATGAGCTTTGCTCAAGGGAGTGCGCTTTCGAGCACAACCAAATTACGCTGTATACCCAATGAAGGTACAGTAAATGCATTCTGTTCCATGCATGGGACGGGATGGCGATTCATCAGGTCGTGTCCAATGGGAAATAGTGGTGGGATCTATGAGAGTGGCACACTGGTGGCCTATGAATTTCATAAGCCCAATTATAATAATGCAGTATCGTAAATCCGAAGAGGCGAACCGTAAGACATGGAGCAGGCATTCGTGTTCAATCGATGAAACTTTCCTCACGGGCTAGCTTTGATACGACTTCACTCCCCATGATCAATCGCTAACGGACAATAACGTAGCCTTATCGTCTGGTCTCTGGTTTCGCATCTCCCCAACTAGCTCCACCAACGGTAAACGAGGTTCTAATGATATTGTCTGATGACATTGCAGAATGACAGCTTATAAAGCAAGCCTCTTTCGTATTGACTGTTATGCCTTAAGGATAGAGACATCTGCCGTGCGCTTTAGATTGTCCAAGACACGAATCCAAATCTGGTTTGCTCAGCGCTCATGAAAGCGTGAATGGCGTCGATACTTAGGTATTGGGGCGTGGGTCTGGCACGCGAGGCTAAGCTGAGGAACAGCTGATCGCGATTGTACCGTGAGGTTGCCATCTGGCTGGTGCTGCCGTACGGAAATACGTATTGCAATCCTACAACATAGCCACGAACACGAAAGAATATTATGGACTTCGCCAAACATATGCGACTGTCCATGGTTCAAGACGAAGTATGTTGAGTCTGAAGATAGGTACATACACGTATCTCTCATAAGTCATTATTTCAATGGTGAAAAAAGTTGTTCAATTTCGATGGCAGAGAAGTCTTGAACCAGACGAGGCAGCCCCGGTGAACCCATTCATACCTCCCATTCAATTCCGCCGCGGGATCAAGCGCTTCTTTATTCTTCAATCGTGTCTCGGCTGGGGAGACAGCACCATACAACAGGTCTTCGTCGATAGTGTAGAGTCCCATCGATGCAAACGTCGCGTCCGGTATCACTCTCGGTCCCGGTAGATTTTGGAGTAAAATAGGCTCTTAATTCCAAAGGTGCTAAGAAAGAGAAGACGCAGCGGTGAAGATAGGTCATCAAGCGGAATATGGGCGCTATCAATAAAGACTAGATGGTGTCAACAAGTAATCGTCCATGCTTCGAGACGGTCCACGCTCTTCATCCCGAATCTGTAGGGTATATCATAACGTTGATAAAGTGCAGTTGCGAATAGATCGTCAGAGTTCGTCAACGTGATGACTTGAGTTGCACGAACATAACATGCGGACCCCAAGAGACCTGCCTTGGTCCTGGCGATTTGGGCACTCGTTTCGGCTAGGCCTTGGCAGACACCCCTATTCTATAACAGCTGGCTCAGGAGAGAAACCTGGAGAGTGTGACGATTCACCAGTGGGAATTGTTGTGCTTCTGTCTCTATGAAACCTGGGTGCCTGGCTCATGCTGATTCACGGATATTGCGGAGCGATCTGCGAGCGTTGGGGGCCGAAGCAAGAGGCAAAGATTGTTTACGAGAGGAGTAGCAGAGTGAACCCTGCAGGCTTGCTGAAAGAGTCAGGATGAAGCCTTGGAACTGCACTTTTCAGCTGTTGCCTTAATTTCTGCCTGCGCCAAGTCCGCTAGGTTCCTATGTCGCTTCCTTCCTACCTTACTTCTACCTTCCACCACCTCCACGAATACCTATATAAACACATGATCTCGCGCAATAGTCGCGTTGATCCGTACATATGTTCTTTGAGAGACAGAATGTCTGTCTTCAGATTGCCCTCGTGAAATTTGGTACACAGCTTTCGGTTACTGCAAACCTTCAACATGCCCACCACGATGCAGGCCTCTCGTATTCAACCAAAGCGCAAGAGGGCTCAAGTCACTTACTACGAGAGTGATTCCAACGATAGCGATGCTGAGGCCTCGGATGCCTCGTCAGTCGAGGACAGTCATTCGGCCAAGGTCCGCCGCATTCTCACAGCAAGTGCTCAAAGGTCAAGTCACCTAATCATCTAATCGTAGAAATACAAAGCCAACAATGGCAAAGCCGTCTCCACCAAACCACTTCCTAAACACAAGATCTTTCCCTTTATGAAGCTTCCAGCAGAATTGAAAAACCAAATCTATGGCTTGGCTCTGAGGGACGAGAACGGCATCTTCCTCATCTCAAAGACCATGGCCTACCGCCACACCGTTCAATGCTCAAGACCCTATGGCTACGACGAATCCAATGGTCGGCGGCGCCACTTTCATCCGTCTTACTTGTTAGAGCAACAATCAAACACCGACCCGGAAGCCCCTCCGCCAGCATCCCTTCATCCAAATATTCTGCGTGTTAGTCGTGAGATGTACGCCGAGACGCAGCCAATCCTCTACGGCAACAATGCATTTACCTTCGAAGATACAACAGCCCTGCACGGCTTCCTCGCCAAGGTTGGTAGGCAAATCTATCCCTTTTCCCCAACGTCTTACTTCCACGAACAGGACGCATCAACCCCTACTCGTCTCACAACTTCAGGCTAGCCAGCCGAAAAGTACTGACCGCAACCGCAGGATCCCGAAATAGCGCCACGCTCACCAACATTGCCATCAAAGCCTGGGGCTACACCAAAGCCCACAAAGCCATGAACTTCCCCGCCTTCACCATGTTAGGCAGCGCCGTCAACCTCGAGAGCGTGTACATCAACTGCCGCATCCACTGGGACGGCCCCAAGGCGGTCGCCAGGAAGATCTATCGCGACGCACATCATTACCTCGAAGCCGTCGGGGATGCCAAGGGCCGCTATGATGCCGCCGTTGACATCTTGGAGTTCCATCCCGAGAATTGGGCAGGACAGAGCGGCTCGCGTTCTGAGCCTGTTACGTCGACTAAAGGCTTTACCACCGAGGAGTGCGTGGAGGAGTTTCGGGCCGAGTTGAGGAAGCGGTTGCGCTCGCATTGAGGGTTGGAGGAGTAGTGGACGAGGATGATGATGAGGAGCGTACTACGCCGACAGTTCAATACTCATATGGGGGGTCTTTGATGATTGCTCATTTAGTATGAACTACTCGCATTTTACGAGGTGATGAATTATCGGCGGGAGGATTTCTGAGCGATCACTAGGTATGTTTATTTTGCAGGACGACTTGAACGGTAATTTAGCGTTTTCACATTTTGGCATGTAGATAGCGACTGTATCACCAACGTCTCATAGCTTTATGTTTCGAAATTGGCCTTGTTTTATCTGGCATGGCTTAGGATGATAGATAGCACTCGTGCTACTTTAGACCCCTCCTGCTTCCTCGCTCCTTGTCGAGACATATGATCACAAAGGTCATAGTGATAAGATCATCGAAGATACCAACTTGTTGACGTTACTGATTCTCCAACATTGAAAATGATGTCAATGTACCATCTGTCCAAAGACTGTTGCCCGAGGAAGCGTATCTTGAACTCTGGTCTGGCGGGTTATTGAATTCATGATTGCCGTTGGATGGTCTTCATCCTGGTGATACCAGACGCTGAGTGGGACGTCATTTTGAGCGCTACCGAACTGATATCGCCCACGAGGATTGCGAGCCTACACGTTTGATGCGATCATCATTATTGCTCTCACCAAGAGCCCAGGCCTTGCCGCTGAGAAATTTGCCTCTGCGGATGTTGTCTTGCTGCAACCATTCTGCTGAGCGGTTGTTTGCATTGCTCTACCATCACCACACCACTCATACATTCGCAGTTCGGTACTTTTCGAACCCGAAATTCCAAATCTTCTCCGCGACGCTCCTGTCATACTTCGACTTCGCGCCAAAGTCGTCCCCTTTCGAGCTATGACCTCCGATGTGCTGTAGCAGACTCGGTATGACCACCCACCTGACCAGGTTGGCCTCGTTGGCCCAGGCCTCAATGATCTCGTCGACGAAACCTTCGCCCTTCTGCGCCAGTCGAGTGATGACCTGGGGTGCCATTCGGTGGGAGAAGACGAAGCCTTGAGCGCAACAGCCGAATTTCGGCATCTGGTAGACCCCTAGTGACAGAGGCTGCATTGACAGTCGTCCGGCGAGAAAGTAGAGAAGGATGCAAGCTGGGGTGCAGACAAGACTGATGACAGTGATAACAATTTTTGTGATTGTCTTGTCAAAGGCAAACCGCCGTATGAGAAGCAATATTGTGGCCACCACACCAACGACGCCAAGAGATCCTGCAACATAGCGCGGCCATTCCTCGCTGTTCCACCCCAAAAACTCTTCAGTGAAGAATAATCGCATGTAAAGCCAGTCCATCTCGGTGCTAGGCAAATGCTGCTCATCGGCCATCTGTATTGCCTCCATAGCTCTTGGGTACCACCCATCGACAGCCAGCGTATCATCCTCGATCATAGCGATCCATTGTGCACCTGTATTTTGACAACGCTGCAGTACGTATGTGTAGTCGAATATCGCTTTCTTCCGGTAGTCCTTGTCTGTCTCCCATGCCATAAGATCCGTCATTTGCGTCTGGCTGACGTCGTAGAGCAGCACTTTGTCCACCACGTTCGTGAGCCATTGTTCGCCGTAGATGGGATGGACGTGTGGGGCCGTGTGTGCTATGAGGACCATGAAGTAGATCTCCTCGCGCTCCTTTGAGGTAAGACCATCTAAGAGGGAGCCGATGGTACTCCGAACATATTGTTCTTCATCGCGAGCAACGGTAGCTATTCCCACGCACATTTGTACGGCGTTTGGTGTATTACTCGGAAAGCCGGAGCGGTTGCCATTGTGGATGTAGGAATCGGCTTCTGCTTGACGGTCAATGGAATATTTGCGCTCGTAGCCTCTCGCTGGGTCGAAGAAGGCAGACGTTGGATCTTGATAGAAGGCATAGCTGCAGTAGCGGACCAGTGCGAGATAAGTGAACGAGAAGCCAATTAAGGCTATCACGCATGGTGAGCAAGCGTAGCGCAGAACGATCCCCGGTCTCATGACATGGTTTTAAACAGACACAGCAGAGGTTATTAACGTACAATACCTAGTTTTGTAGAGCGGCAGCGTATGGAGTCGCTGTACTCAGTTCATTAGGCCAACGACCAGCGATCTAGACTAGCGGCTGGGCTTGGCCTGTTTCACTAGAATAGGTACTTAGCTTTTATGTACCGTATGTTTCAGAAAAAGAATACTGTCAGCCCTATGAGGCAGTGTCCATAATTTTCTTGTCACTACTCCGTACAATATAATCTATTATGGGGTATATTAACGGTTCCTTCCAGCATCCATGTGATCGAAACCGGCACTGTGAGGAGCAAAGGACTGCTAAGCTAACACCACTATGCTCCAGAAGCACTCATAGGCACCAGGAACGGTTTTGCTGGTTCTGTCTTTTGTCAAACATCTTGACAAGGCTTCTCGCGGCAAGCAGAATGGGTCCCCTGTTGTTGGGAAGGTTGGAACAGTACGAAGTACATGCCGTTCCTATTACCCAGTCGTGACGATCCGTTTAGAGTCTTGAAGTTAGCTTTGGAGAGCTTTTTACAGCATAGAATACTCCCGAGGCATGCAACATCGCTTAGATTTCCGCTCCAAAGGAGGATGGCGAGACATCAATCTCGTTGCAGTTGCTGGAATTTGGAAGACTGGCATAAACAACGCCTCCTGGAGAGACGCCTATGTCATTTCTGATGCTCATAGCAATGTTCGCGACGTGCCTGCAGTGCTACATTTCTGGCCATTGACGTTACGATCGTCACGGAAACGCAGACCAAGCTATTAGCAACAGGCATCAGCATATCAAATATGAACCCTCGGCACTCGTCATCACGCCCATTACACTTTGCTTAGGAGGTCACATCAATCCGCTCGTTACATTTTGTAACAAGGCTCCGCGGTATGACTGATCCCCCTATAACGTTGCTGTAGTCCATAAGCCAGATGATTGGAGCAGCGCTAGCAGGCGAAAATCTCTCTCTAGGTGCTACGACACCAAAGGGGTAGGTACTTCCGTAAGCCTGTGTTGGTAATTGCGGAGCAAGCTCTGCTGCTAAGAGTCGTATTTTCCTTCGTCTTCCTTGTACTCACCTTCACGATAACTCTTTACCTTCGACAACACTAATGTTTCGGACTGCTTGTTGGGCCTTTAGCTAGTGGGTTTTTGCTTGTTCGCTCGCAAGCATGCTCGTGGGTTCTGCAAATGGCTGGTGCGCGCCTGACCATGGATTCGGTAGGAGGTTTTGATTTCGAGAAGCGACTTCGTGGATCAATGGATCTGTTGGCTGGATCCACTCTGTGGCTTATGACTCCCGGCCACCACCTACTTTACACCACTGCCATACATAGCAGCTCAGTACCCAGGCGTCAAGTGGATAGACAGCACTGTTGTATTAGAGCGTCGAGACGCGACATGGCAAGGCAACGTCCATGCTAACACAACCGTTTTCCTGAGTCCACGCGAGTAAAGAGTGAGATGTGAGTAAAGAAAGTTCTAGGCGGATCTCATGGATCTCGTGGCCCGAAGGCAGAACGACTAGCATACATACACAAGAGAGACAACAACCCAACAATATGGAGGCAGAGCATCCGTGAATGCAAGTTTACAATAATTGGAAAAAGAGAAAGTTGCAGTCTGAGTAGCACAATGGTAATGGTCAGTCAAAATGGCTGCAATCCAGCAAACTTGGAGAGCGAAGCAGTGGAATCTCTCCTGCCGTCCCATCAGCCTGAATTGAATGACTGACTGACATGTGAGCCATGATTATCGAAGAATAAGGTAGCTCACAGCAAAGAAGATGAGGCCCTAGCCATATCTACCGGGACCTTACCTTGCCGAAACTTCCGAGATCTGCTAGCCAACCAACTTACCCACACTTTACGACAACGCACCTGCAGCTTCACCGCCCACTCTACAGTGCCTGCTTCCTGTCCCATTATCTTCTGCTTTCAACTTCTTGAACCTCCCATCCATCAATTGAGCTCGCAGAAGAAATTTAGTCACATCTGTCAAGGCCAAAAGGTAAGGAAGAGAAGCCCCACTAAGCTTCTCGAGAATTTCCCCACAATTAACATAATCTACAGACCTTTAAGCGACTGACTGTCGACAAGAATAATACCGCTATTATGCCCAAAGTACGATATATCCAGGTCATACATCGATTCCTGACTGACCCTTCTACGTGCCCAGATTACTGAACTCCTCTTCGACTGTGACAACACCCTCGTCCTGTCTGAAGAGCTCGCCTTCGAAGCCTGCGCCGACCTCTCCAACGAGATTCTTGCTAAATACAAGATTGACCAGCGCTACACCGGCCCCGAGCTCCTCTCTGACTTTGTCGGCCAAAACTTTCGTGGAATGGTCATCTCCCTGCAAAAGAAGTTCAACTTCGAAATTCCCAAAGATGAAATGGAGAAATACGTCAGTATGGAAGAAGACAAGGTGATTGCAAAATTAGAGCGGGATGCGAAGCCTTGCGTCGGGTGTAGTGAAGAATTAGAAAAGTTGTACAAATCGAAAAAGTATGGCATGGCTGTCGTGAGCTCGAGTGCCCTGCGGCGTGTGCAGGCATCCATCAATAAAGTTGACCAAGCCAAATACTTCCCACCAGACCATATATTCAGCGCAGCTACCTCGCTACCGGTCCCAACCACCAAGCCAGACCCCGCCATCTACCTCCACGCATGCAAGGTCGTCGGAAAAAAGCCGGAAGAATGTGTAGCGGTCGAAGACAGCAAGAGCGGGACATTGAGCGCGGTTCGTGCTGGGATTCCCACTATCGGGTACGTGGGTAGTTATGGTGGCAGCGAGAAGCAGAAGGAGATGACGAAGACACTGAAGGACCTGGGGGTGAAGATTGTCATGCAAAATTGGAATGAGTTCCCTAAAGCCTTGGAGGCTGTTGAGAAGGGGGAATAGTCCTCTTGCTGATGCTCTCGCTGCTGGCTGATACGAAAAGAAGACGACGATAAAAGTAGACTCATATAGATCTTTCCAGGCAGATAAAGTCATGGCCCAAGCGACTGATGAGGTCCAGCATCGCCGGCCTCCACTGATGGTTTCATTAGTCCTCCGTTCAGATGGATCAAGAGCAACGCCACCGTTGGCTTCGTCTTCTGGTCCTTCCCTCCAACCTGACTGGGTGTTCGTCGAATCGCAAGCAAACTACCCTTCCCACTCCACCGAGTCTTGCACGGTCACCGAACTCGTCTTGGTCTCGCTTCGAAGCATCATCTCTCCCGTCTTGCGGAAACCATAGTTCCATACGATTACCCTATATGAACTGAACATCTTTGAATCCAATAACCCTGTCCAGTCTATCTTCGATCCTTTCCTATCAATCCGGTAGCTGCTGTCGATCAACGAAGAAGCCAGATAATACCGGACTGGGCATGAACCTACCTCAACCAGCATTGTTACCTCACCCACTCTTGTTACATCTACACGCCATGGCCTATCGTCTCATCATGTTTAAAGACAGGTCGATGCCCATACCTACCTTTGAGAATCGAAGTACAGGAATGAATGTGTAGAATGCGGAGGGCTGATCTGGAACATCACTCCTCCATACCCTATCTACATAACAAACGCTGTCCATTTTTGTTTTTTTTTTGTCAAGGAAGTTATCCTCATAACATTAATTCCCTACCATCATAAACCCATCCTATACCAAATCGCACCAAGGAAACCCACTCCATTCCCTCCATTCCACTCCATTCCACTCCAAACCCTCCACTCCACTCCACTCCATTCCAACCATAAAAATACCTACCCTACTGAATATTCAAGAAATCATGGCGTCAACGCTAAAGTATCGATACTTGGCGGTTGTGAAGTGTGAGTTTTGGTACATGATTGTTTATCATAGCGTGGTTTTGTGATGTGATGGAGGTTTGTGGTGGATTTTTGGGGTGGGTAGGTTTTTAGAGTATAAGGTTCTTTTGAAGATGGGGGTGTTGGATTTGGGTTTGGCGTTTTGAGGTGGGCATGTATAGAGATGTGGATGGAGATGTGGATGGAGATGGAGATGGGCTGGGGATGATTGGGTTAGTTGTGATCTTTGATACGAGCGTACTTTGAGAGTTGATTAAGCGGGTGATGAGGGGGATGAGATGAATGAGGGGGGATGTGTTGTGGCGGACGAGATGAGATGATGATAGAAGCGCATTGGGATGCTGGGAGTGCAATTGTGCTATGGTGTTTGTTTTGCACCTTCGATTGAGGAACGTATAGCGTTGGAATATATTCACCACCGCAGTCCGTCTCCTTACCCAGTTCCTAAATCACCAACAGATTTCTCGAAAGACATACCATATATACACAAAGAACCGCACCGCTACCGCTCACAAACACCTCCTCCAGAAACACCATCATCCCAGCTTCGCATCAGCTAATACCATTATACTCCAATTTAATATCCACCGGAACCGGAACGCGATAACTCGACTCCCCACCAATAAAATAGTTCCACGACGGCATCTGCCGTTTACATTCCGACGTCAGATCCAGCGCTTCGTTCTTGATCTCGCTCCAGTCGCGATAGACGGGTGTGATGGACTGGGGCGGTTTGATGCTCACGCGACATGTTCTGTTGCGAGATATGATCCATGTCAGTATGTACGCTCCCTTTTCTGAACATATCTGTATTATGTATTTGGGAGGGGGTGCTAAGTAAGGTAACCCACTTATATGATTTTTCGACGGGGTAGAGGGGCGCTCTGGGGTTATTAGGGGGCAAAGTGGCGATGGCGGCGCGGCAGTCTCCGAAATGGATGCGGTGGAAGAGGTTGAAGCTGCCTTTGTAGCAGCGCGCGTTTCCGCTTGTGGAGGTGAGGTTTGTGGAGGGTTGGGGGGGCAGTTGGAGGGTTGTGATGTTTGTGGCGGGGGAGGTTGAGAGTGTGATTGTGTTGGGGTTGGTTATGACGAGGGACAGCGCTGTGGAGGCGAGGAGGAGAAGGAGTGGCCAAAGGTTTGGGGATTGATACATGGTTGACGTGAGTACTGTTTTTCGGGCGGAGGGGGAGGGAGTGAGGTTGTATCTTGGGGCATGGCGTTGACATGATGTATCGGTGCGGCTCTTGTAAGGGAAAGAGACTCGCGCTTGGGCTCGTGTGCGCACTTATGCGATGACGCTTGCGCATGTGAGAGGATTTGGGGAAGAGCGGAGGGGAAGCGCTGTATAGCCGTTCATGAGGGTATGCGGTAGGAGAATTGAAGAAGGTGCGACAGCGGATTTGATATTGAAACGAGACTAATGTTTTTCTTTAAAACATTTCAGATTTCGTGTCTCCACATCGGATCCATACTCAAGGAACGAGCTGAAATGAGGAGTTGATGAGAGCAGATCTAGGAGGACAGAAAGGGCTCGGAAAGGAGATCCTTCGCATTTGTCCGTCGACAATAGGTGTTGTACTGCGACTCGCATCCAAGTAATCAAAGCTATGTCATTGCACTGTGACGGGTCTGAGGTGAGCACTTACAACCGAGTTCAAGAGCCACCAAGGTTGGTGTCAAGAAAGGTGGCACTTGTGGTAGTGACAATCTCGAAGATTGAACAGCTTTGTAGCTGGCCTATTGCCGTTCGACCAAGTTGCTCTAGGCATATCCGAAGGTGCACTCACTGTCCGAGGATTCACATGGCAGGAGCTGCATAGGTCAATGGTTCCAAACCATTATTTCTTGCCCTTTTTCTTTTTAGCTTTCGCTTGCCCACTACCGGGCTTCTCGGCTGCCTTGATGACACCTTCTCCACCAGCAGCTCTGCTTTCCGTAGCCTTTTCGTTACTGACACCACCTTGCGTTTTCTCCGCAGCCTTCTGCTTGCCTTTCTTACCTTTAGGCCGATACGTCGATCGATCACGTAGTGGCAGCCATCGTTCGGGACCCGGCGGCTTTGTGGGATCGTAATTTTTCGGTAACCGAGATTTGCGGACGCGCTTTTTGCTCGGTTTAGGATTCTCATCAAGAGGACGCTTGCGGGAAGTGGTAGTAGCAGAAGGGAGAGATGGTACACCTGCTTCTTCGAGAGTAGCAATATCGATTCCCGCAATGAGGCGAGCCACGGGTGTGAGAGTGTCGGCTTCGGCAGTGACCTTTTCAGGAAACATCGTGGCATGAGCGGCGACGTAGCCGGCTGTGGCGACTTTGGAGTTGGGTGCCTGTGTGTGGAGGGTATTGAAGATGTCTCGGGCTGTGGACTGGTGATCTGGATCCTGAGAGTCAAGGAGGGAGACGCCAGCTGCTTGCAAGAGAGCACTTGGTGGCCGTGATCTGTGCCGCCAGTAGGAAGCCGCTTTCGCGAGAGTAGTTTTGGTTTGAGATTTCCGCCCTTGAGCAGTGTAAAGGGATACTTGAAGGGCGACAAGACCTGGTGCGTAGAGAATATCTTGGTCGGCTGAGGTAGTGGATTCCGATAATTGTTTCATGAGTGACTCCAACAGGCTCACAGCCGAGCCATGATTATTAGTCAGAACGTAGAGCTGTAAGATAGTCATTACGAGACCTATATCTTTCGGTCGCTTCTCCATTAAAGGCAGTATCTGCTTGAGTCCAAGTTTTGCGAGTTGGCTCTGGGCATGAGCAGCGGCATTGACAACAGACATGGTGTTCGTGTGCGCCGATATTGTTGGGGACGATCCCGCTAAAAGCCTCTCGGTTGTGTTTGTCACTCCTCTATACTTCGAGGCAAGGAGATCGATCGCTAAGCCATTCTGTTGCATCCGTTCTGCTTGAGAATGGAACAGGCTATCTGTCTCCGGCAACTTCTCCGTGCTGTGGAGGAGTCTCTGCGAGAGGTATGGATTCGATTTCGCGGTTGAGGCAGCGAGGATGTTGCTCTGAGCCACCTGTCTCGTCGATGCATCAGGTATCCTATCATTGATCAGGAACGCTTGACAGAATCGTCATACATGCGAGATACGCACTGTTCAATGGTAATCTCTGAAGCCACCTTTCCAGCCTCCTCGGTCCTCCCAAGCTTGGTGAGCACATAGAGCTGCTGTACGCTCATCGGGAGCAGCTCCGCGATCTTCTCATCCGGGGTAAGCTCATCGAGAGCGTTGCAGAGATCTGATGGTCTTTGTGAGTACAGCCGTTAGAATTAAGGCCGTTGTACCCACCTTTCGCCCTCTTCAACAGCACTTCTCCTTGCCCAAGCTCCCCTCTTGCAACTGAGCCACAAGCAGCATTATAAGCAGTCTCGAAAGCCTCCAAGTCTTCTCTTCCTGGTCTCTTATTCTTTACCAGATATCCATGCCTTATCCACTCTAGCTGCGCATTGATAGCCCCACTGTTGATTCGTATGGAAATCTCTTCGTCCTCAATAGCACTTTGATCTCCAGCCAGATTCTTGTATACATTTTTGGCATCTGCGAAGTTTTCAGACCTATACAGCTACAACCATCTATGAGCTTGCGCCTAGGTGCCCCTTTGAGATAGATGGGATACGAACAGCTTGAGCCTCCACATGTCTTGCGCCTCGATCGTTCACTATCCCTGTTACTATTTCTTTCGCTTCCACTAGCTTCCCAATCTTATATAAAGCATATGCTCTTTCCACCCCAGCTTTGTTTTTCAACTCATCTCCACCATCTTCCAGCACCCGGAGAGCATCATCGTAGCGGTCCAATTTGAGCAATGCGACGACCTTGACATGTTGTACACCAGGATCCTTTTTCGACTGTTTTAAGGAGGTATTGCAGGCTTGGAGAACCTCTTCGTGGTCGTCAATGGTTGCGCTCTGGAGGAGCGCACTAAGGGTTTTGGCGGACATCGATGTTCACTGCCCATAGAGAATGCACGTGAGCAACCTCTTGATGCTACCCTTTTTGCATTCTACATCCCCCTTGCAATTTCGCGATCATATATATCGGAGAACAGAATATCCAGCCGTGCCAGCGAAGAGCGGCTAGTGAAAGAGCTCGCTTAATTAGGGCTAGGACTAGTACGCGATATTGTTGATCCGGAGATTTAGGACTTCGTTCACTTGTGATTCGTTATTGCATGAAGATGGGGATCAGTCTTTCGACGGGTCTTGGATAATTTTATTCTTCTTATTCCTCGTATTTGCCTCCAACAATCGCCAAACTTGATTCCTCCAACCAACCCTTTAGATTCTCATATACAGTGAAAGTGACGGCTTGCCCAGGTGCAACCCTCATGATTCGAGGGGTGATCCCTTTATAAAACGCATGAAATCCTTCCTGCTTGAACATGTCGCTCGCAATGACCCTTACCCGACTTATCGCCGTTTCTCCTGGCTGCCCAGGCGTTTTCTGCAATCTCGTCTTGATCGTATCTATGGGTGCGTTGCTGAGAGGTCCCATAGCGCCGCTTACCAGCCCAATGATCGCTGTCTGCCAGCTCGGGAGCTCTTTATCATGATAGGCAGGCTGGAAATTTTGCAGCAGATCTTTGAACTCCGTGTACGCGCTGAAGTTGACAGCTTGGTTTGTGCCTTGCCGTAGGGCAGTAAGAGAGACACCGCGATATATGGCACCAACACCCTCTTCCTTGAGTACAGTATATGCAGCGTGCGCAGCATTTCGATACTTTGGTATATCTAGCGGATCGGCCATCGAGTGATGTTGGGCTTGCAGACGAATCTTGATAACTTCCATAGGAGTTACGACAGCAACGGCTTCGGTCACACCCGCGGCCAGTCCAGCTGAAGGAGAAACATCAATGTTAGACACTATCTGATGTCCAAATGTCGCCGATTTGTGCAGTCTCACCAAAGAATGTAGCCTGTCCGCTCACGTGGCCATCCGTGGATGCAAGGAATTGCTTGTACCATTCGTAAGAGGTGAAGCGGATAGCCATCTTGGGCACGATCCCCGTAATGACTGCTCCTAAACCTTTGTATAGACCTAATGGCGACTCTCGTTTCACAATTTCTTTACCAGTTGTAATGAAACCTCGAGGCTTAGTCTGCGACCCAGATTAGAGGTTGCTGGTTTGACAGATCGTGCACTCTTACTCCAGGCGCTCGCTTCCGCCTCGACAGTTGCATGCGGACCTTGATGGTATCTTAAATATCATCAGTCAGGGCTCAAGTTCGATAGCTAGTCTGACTAACCTAGTGGATGGCAGGCAAGTGCTTCCATCATACCAGCTCCACCGCCGGCTGTTGACGCTTGTCAGTAGTGGTATGCTTTCTCGACGGATTTCCTTTCAAACCGATTAGATTTGTGGCCGCCGAAGCAGGCTTCTTTCCACCAGGACCTTTCACGCTCTTAGCAGACATGGTGATGCACACCGGACAACACAGGGTACAATGGGACCAAGCACGGACCAGTATAATGAGACGGTTATGCAAAGTTGATTCAGTGGAATAAGATAGCAAGGACTTCAGGAGAGGGCACTCTGTTGCAGAGAAACGTGAATGAGAGGTCTACCATGTGCTCATGGCTGCCAAAATCAACAGGTAAGGACCAAAGGAGAAGGAGAGTGACAGTGACGCGAACCCACACCAATTCACCACGACCAAAGCCAGCGGACCGCGGTTACTTAGGAACTCGGGAGCTATGCTTTATTTGTCCAAAGAGTTTCCGGAATGCGAGGGTTTTGAGGATGAGCCTCCGCTTAGGAACTGTCAGGACGAGCGGAGAAAACGCTGCTGGACCAATGGCACACTGGCAACAAATCTAAGCGAGCCAGCTACACACACTTGACTGGGCTTGAGAAGATTGCTTACCGAGAGGGTGTGTGAGCAACCCACAGCCCTCTCGAGTCGAAGTCTGTCAAACCTACCATCTTCAATAACAATGGAAAAGTAAAGCATGACGAGCGCCACGAGACGAAGATGTGGGGTCTAGCGCCCTTTGGGAGCCGAGGCTCTTCTTGGCGTGCGGACTCGAACGTCTGACAGGCAATGGCCAACGGTAACAACAGGCCATCATGCAATCCGGCATCACCGTCTCCAGAGAGCTTCAAGATGCCTTCAACGAGTTGGTCTCCACGCCCACCCAGCGCGGCCTCGTGGCTACCATTCAATCCGAAACTTTGACTCCTCAAGCCTCCCTTCCCTCCACAAGCACAGACTTCCACTCCGACCTCGACGGCATCCCAAACCTTCTTGAAAAAGATGCCGCTTCCTACATTATCCTCCGCCGCTATCAAAACGCTCCGGACGGTTATGTCGCTGTCACTTACGTTCCAGACTCGGCGCCCGTGCGACAGAAGACGCTGTTCGCTTCCACGAGACTGACGCTGGTCAGAGAGCTGGGGACAGAAAGGTTTCGGGAAAGCCTGTTTGTGACCGAATTGAAAGAGTTGACATCGGAGGGGTGGAGGAAACATGATGCCAGTGGGGAGGCGAAAGCGCCGTTGACGGCGGAAGAGGAGAGCTTGAAGAAGATCAAGGAGGCAGAGGCAGAAGTGCGGGGTGGTACTACCGGTAGAAGATTAGAGACTGGTGGGCGCCTCAGTATCGCCATTAGCGACGAAGCGAGAGGGGCGTTGGATGGGTTCACAGAGGGCCAAGATAATCTCCTCCAGCTGGTATGCATTGCAATTGATTTGGGGAGATGTCAACGATACTGATATGGGCCAGAGAATAAATGTCGCAACAGAAACAATCGAGCTTGCAGAGATTGGCTTGACAGATTCTGAGGGACTGTCTTCCGCTATTTCGGCAACGGAGCCTCGGTATACATTCTTCAGGTACACACACAATCTCGTAGGAGCAGAACAGTCGCCGGTAGTATTCATCTATACCTGTCCATCGGAATCAAAAATTAGGGAGCGTATGGTGTATGCGTCGACCAAGCAGGGTTTCCTTACTGCAGTGAGCTCGAGTTTTGGGATCGAGATAGCTAAGAAGCTTGAAGCATCAAATCCATCTGAAATTACGAATGCGACATTAGAAGACGAGTTTCGCCCGAAACAAGAGCAAAAGCAGGCCTTCTCGCGGCCAAAGAAGCCTGGCAAACGCTGATTATCCAGGCCTGATCATATCTGTGGCATAGGAACGTGCCACAGAACTGGTTATAGACATATCTCTTTGCTTAAGATTGACATCTTCCTACAAAATTTAGGTCTTTGGGCCTCTTATACTGTTGTGGCATCAGAGGCTATTCGTCTACTCCAAACTCCATCACTAAGCCAAAGTCTTCCTAAAGTAGGCAACAGGGAAAGGAACGTGGTTACACAGTGGGCCCTGGGAGACCAATTAATCTGTTCCATCCACTATCTTCGTGGCCTATGACCTATCCGAACCTCGTGACCCACAATTGCCTCAATACTCCAAGCAGCTGGTGTTTCCTTTCCGACACGACACTCCTAGGTATGCAAAACGGAATTCAAGGTAGACCTCCTGTGAGGAGGCGAAGCTGACTGCAAATATGAGTTGCTGAACGCATACAATCATTGAGTGGAAGTCATTGTCAGGATTCATGCCTGACGTTCGATCTAAACTCGGTCGGGATTGCGTCCATCTCTCAATGAATCTACCATTCAAAGCTTCTCGATGAAAGAATTTCACTCAATCTGTGTCAACTGACGCGCCCTTGAACTCCGATGTTATACTTTCGAGTGAATATATAATCACCATGCGAAGATATAGTGCCCGGTACAGAATGAATAGATCAGCAAGAGCGAGCTGGGACGATACATCCGACGCTGTGTATGTGCATATTATAAGACACACAAGCGAAGGAATCAAGCATATGACTGCTCGTTCCAGGTCTTCGAGCTACCACCAGCCGAGTCTGCTTGTGATCCGGCGATGATTTACTTCATGTCTCTGAATGGAAAATATTCGGAGGTGAGACATTGTTGGTCAACGTTTTCATTGAGTATATGTATTCTTGAGGAAGGAGACGATCAACTACGAGGGAAAGATGAGTTTCGTTTGAGAGGACCATTGCCTGAGAGATGCTCGCTTTCTCTCGCGCCGTGATGTCATACAAGGGTCGTTGGGACCGGAGACAACACTCTTTCCACAGTCTAGCTACCGGCCCCCGTGAGATGTTAGCTGTACGAGCTGGGGGCTACAAACGTCCCTTTATGGGAACAGCCAAATCATCTCATTCTTAGGGGCGTATATCTACTGGTCTGGTATACGAACGGGGGACGTCGCTGACGCTATTCGCACCGGGTTGAAAAGAATAGTTCCTTCCTATTTAGTTCATAACGACGCTCGACGGATAGTAAGACACAGCCTTGTGGATCAAGGGTTTAAAACATATGTGCTTACGGCGGATCCTTCGGTAACTACGACGACAGTCTTAAGGGACTGGTAACCCTTTACCACTACAGTCAAACCGGTCTATAACGATATTAGTTATAACGATATCCGCTTCGTAACGATATTTTCCCGTGCATTTAATTATTTTTGGTGCAGATTAATGATATTCGCGATATAACGAATATCGTTAGCTTCTTAGATATCTTTGGTGTATATCGTTATAGCATTTTGCGGGGTACGCTGATATTCTGCGGTAGACTAGCCTTCGGAGGCCTGAGAGCCACTATTTCACTTGCGGCAGGCTAGCTACTAAGCTATTTCAGGTTAGCGTTACTGATTACTAAGTGCGCGGGAGTACTCCGCAATACTAGGCGTAACGATATCCCCCTATGGAAAATACATATCGTTATAGCCCGGTTTGACTGTATCGCCAATTACCTCCTAAAACCTCGCGAATCGATCCGACTTGTCCTAGACACTACGTCCGGCTTCTAGTCCTCCCGGCCGTGGTTCTTTTTAGGAGGTGGATTAGTCAAAGAACAGGTTAATGTGCTCGGGTGCCTCAACCCCCTTACCTGCGGTATTCGGAGGAAAAGATCGTGAACACCCGCTACCTACATCAGTATCGACGTACGTGAAGGCCCGTGGGTACTCGTCATCCTACGGGGGATCAGACAGGGCCTTAATGGTCTAGTTCGGTAGATACCACTTCTCTCCCTCTTACGTGACGATCCTGGCTAGGATCGGTGGGTTTTATACGGAATATATATGCTGGGCCCGCTACGGATATCTTATCTCATATTATATCACTAAACTACACCACAATATACTTAACCGGACATGGCCGTAAGGCCGAGTAGTAGCTATTATCCTACTAGAGGGATATTTTGTACGTTTAGACTTGTCTGACGACTAGCTACCTCCGCGTAGGAATAACACACACACACAGTCTAGCTACCATTTCTCAGTTAAAGCCGAGTCATTGAAGTTCGGACAGATTTTGTTGTCGCCAAGCTAGCAGATTCTCAAGTCCATATCAACCAAAACTCAGACCTGACGTTGATGCTACCTGGGTCAATGGGCAACTCCTCATGAATTGACTAGAGTGAAAGAGCGATCCTCTAGAAGACTAGAAGACACCGCCTCAACGCTATTGTAAGCCGCCCGTTGCACCGGCTCAAGCTTATATTAGCGTGAGGACGGTGTCTTCGCTTCAAGTCCAATTATACGTACTTTTCGTTATATGATTGGTCTGAAAGGTTTAGCGCAGGATTACCGTGCCTCTTCAGGTGGCAGGGTAAGGCTGGTCAGCTCCCAGCATGCTTCATAGAATCAGGCATGGACGATGGTGTCGGCGGCTATGCATTCTCTGAAAACAATGGACACTGCGAATACATACTTGCTCTACGAAGTACTGATCAACACTACCCATCCATGTGCCAGCATCTCTTGATACACAGCAGCATGGAACGATAATCATAATCTGTAGCAAGGGAATTATCTGTCAATTATTGTTATATGAAAGTCTCTTTACGTGCTATGCTCGCTGCAATGCAATAGGCATGTTCGACTTGGTCGCCAACGTTGATCAAATACTACCCCGAAAGTATCTTACCCTCGTGAGCCCAATCGCAAACTACATCGATGGCTTCGCCTATGAAGCAAAATTTCGACGATGGGCTACAACATGCTCCCGCGCAAGAAATCAATAATTATCACGAAGCTCCGCAGTCGTACAACACCTCAGGTGCCGAATTCGACCGCAACACACAGCCAGCTCTACAGGTAGAGAAACTTGAGACAGGACGACATGGCATAAGCTCGTATCCCGAGGATAAAGTATCTGAAAAGCCACATCAACGATCACACGGCCTGCGAAGATCAACCTGGATTCTCCTCGTCGCTCTGATAACCGTCATCGTCGTTGCCGCGATCATAATCGGCGTTGTAGCCGGCGTCACGAGCAGGAAGAAATCCAACTCCACACCAACTCCAATCAACAACGGGACAGCAGTAGTCCCCCAAAACTCAGCCACCAGCGCATCCCACACAATAACCCTCGCCCCCAGCGAGACCTACTCCATAATCTCATCCCCCACCCTCACCATCTCCCGCGACTGCCCCGCCAGCAACGGCACCACGGTCATCACCAACGACGTCCCGCCCCAGACCTTCCAAAAGAACTGCGGCTGGCTATACGCCCTGTCCGACACCACCACCGGTAACCATTCCGCGTTTCAAAGCACGACAAGCACGCTCGACGCGTGCATCTCCCTCTGCGCATCGTACAACGTCTTGCATGGGACGGGACCGCAGGGGAAATGCTCGACGGTGGCTTGGCGGACGGATATGAGCCAGGAGTTTTTTGGCGTTTGCTTTGGGAATTTCGGGGCTAAGGGGCCGGGGCAGGGAGGGGATCGGTCGAGTACGGTTAATGGGGCTGTTTTGACCGATTCTGCGCTGTTTTTGGGGTGAGGTTGAGAGCGATCTGAGGCGCAAAGGCGTAATGCAGCTTGAGATGAGGTCAACAGGGTTCAAATTAAGGGGAATGTGGATGTACATGCATTATATACTAATCCTGAGTCCTCGAGATTTTCATGTCGATGCTGTACAGCAGTGCTCTTTTCGGCTATATTCGCCTTGGCCAATGGCATCCTATGGCTCTAAACACTACACTATCTTATATACATGAAGGCCCCGTCCACATCCCCTCCAAACATCCACAAAAACAACCTCTGCTATCAGACCAACAAAAATATCCATCCATCTACCCCTCCACCCCTCCACCCTCCACCCCTCCACCCCTCCACCCATCTCCAAATCCTCTCTCCCTCCTCCTCCAAAACTCTCAACACCCGTAAAATAATCCCAGCGATGAATTCCCTCATGTAAGGTACGGAATTCACATTCGTAAAGGGTACAGTATCCAGTGGATTGATGCGCCACGCTTTTCAAGAGTTGATAGATAGATAGATAGATAGATGAGGAGTAGGAAGCTGGGAATATAAGATTTGGGGGGGAGGGCAGGGTTTGTATTATTACCATTATCCTTATTATCTTGAGGGAATAGTTGTGGAGAGGTGGGGTTTGGGAGTGAGAATGGTGAGTATAGTATATTTTTACAGAAAGTATAAAAGGACCGCTATTCAGGGCTGCGCACGACGGCGTCTCTTTCCTCTGAAGAGGTGTGTTGAGAAGGTACTCTAGAGTACAGCCCAAAGGTTATGCGAAGTGATTGATATATGTCTCTAGAATACCATCTGCTTGGATACAAATAAACCTTGTCCTATGTACAAATGAACACTGCGAAAGGCCGAAAATCACAAAACGCCAACGGCAAAGGACTCGAAACAGCGAATATCTCTTCGCCACGAAACAACGGGCCACTCATTAGCCATGTCACTTCTCTTGTCTTTGCAAACAATCTCTATGTACCAGCACTCAAGATATTCCGATATACAATCCATGCTCCATGCTCGGCTTCGATGTACATACATACAGCATTCACGACCGCACTTGACTAAAAGACCATCGATCTCGTCTTGGCGGAGTCTCTCCTCTGACCCGCGTCAGACCGCCTCGGGCTCTTCTGAGGCATAACCGGTGCCGACGGATGAGAGAAATGCTTCGAAGGCGTAGGCGGTGCCGATCGATTAGATGGTGGTGCGCCGGGGCCGCGCGACGGAGGTGCCTGCTTCGCCGCGACGGCCGCTTTGTTGATCTGACCTTGCTGAGCTGCTTGCGAGGCTCGAGAGGCGGCTAGCCGCTGCTTCGCCAGGACGAGATCCGTCCACGTCTTGGGCTTGTTAGTGTCTTTGCCGACGACGTCGGCGAGCACTCTCATCCAGTCGTCCTTCGCGGCTGCGCTGTCGGCGTAGAAGTCGATGGTCTCGCCATTGGCGAAGCGGATCCGAAAGCCTTCCTCGACGAACATGTAGCCCTCTTCCTCCTCGGCGAAAGCGGACTTTCTACGACCGCCCTTCTTTGGTGAAGCCTCGCTTCGCATGAGAGAGGACTTGTCGTCGATAAGCTTGCTGGCTTTGGCGAGATTGATGGTGGCTCTCGGTTGGCGTGTGGATTCATGGTAAGCAATGAACTTAGATCCGTTCAATGTGAAGAAGCGACGTCGCCAGTACTAGATTGTGGTTAGTGGTGTCCTACTTCACCGCTTTGAATGCTACTTACCGGGCAATCACCGCCTTGCTGACTCAGATGTCCCTCCCACTTCTTTGGTGTTGCTGTTTCAGCCTCTTTCAGCTCACGAATGCAAGCATTCATGCTCTTTGGCATGTCCTCATCCTTCGCTCCATTGGGTTTGGGTACGAAGAGGAGTTGTAATTCGATTTTGCCAACTCGGTACGGCGCTTTACGTTGTACGTTACCTGTAATAGCACTACGTTTGCTCTTGACACTGCTCGCACTTACCTCTTCAGTGGCCCATTCGTTGAAGCATGGAACATCCACTGTATACGGAGTGCCGTATGCGTTCGTTTCGTGATCTTTGAGACAGACATAAGATCGTGCAAAGCTTCCGTCCTTAGCAACAAGACCGTGCAATAAGTCCCAGGCAGTTGGCTGCGCGGTTCGCTTAGCTTGGGCTGCTTGCTGCCTTTGTCGATCAGCTTTCTCGGCCTTCTGAGCCTCTTCCTGCTGCTTGAGCTCTAGCTCTTTACGTTTCCGTGGAGAGGCAAAAACTCGGATGAAGGTTGATGGTTTTGATTGCTTGGCAACTTTCGTGGGAGACTCAACCACAGGTGGTTGAATCTTTGGTTCCTCCAGTTTTGTCGTGAGGGTAAGTTGGAACTCCAGGTCATTCAGGACTACAAGCTCAAACTCTTGGCCGATTGGGGCTGTCTTGCCTAATTCTAGCCATGCTGTCGTTACGCAGTGCAGGCCGTTATCGAGCGTCAAAGCAAAGTAAGAGCGCTCGCCTATTACAACGTTAGATTCTTGGGGTCTCGAATGTCTACAGGTAGTCTTCACCTTTGGGCAGTGGCAAATCAAGGTCTTTGACTCGCAGGACCTTGACAAACAGTCTACCTCTTTCCCCGTCCTCGCCTATCTCATCCATTGCTTCGACCGCTTGGTCTTCTGTGACACTGTCTAGAGCACTTGCTACATTGCTCTGCTGGCCAGGCATAGGAGGTACCGGTCCAGAGGAGGGAGTCTTCGAAGGAACGCCCCCCGATTTGCGAATACTCTTACGTCTCACCTTGCCATTCCACGGCTCTGCAGTCCAAGCTGGTTGGCTTGGCTTCCTCGGAGAGTTGCCCGCAGATCGTGTGGCCCGAGCAGAGGGCTCCTGGCCCTCCGGAGCCTCAGTCGCGGATTCGGTGGACTCGGCTGATTCGTGCGAAGCGCTGCTCGCTATGATGACTTTGGTGTTCTGTCTCATAAGATAGCCTTTCTGTGTACGGAAAGTCCTGTCAGCATAACCTCCACTAATGGGTGTGAACCCTTGTCCGGGCATATACTCTGCACGACCGGGGGACCATGGCTGGGCCGCCACATTGGGGGAAGAAAGATTGAACGCCACCTTTTGGGCCTCAATTACGCGATCAAATTCGCTCTCCATGCCGAATCCAAGTCCTTCGCCGCTTTCTACGGGGACTTCCAGTGGGAGAAGGCTGCTCTTGCGTTGGGCTTTTCGGGAGACTTCTCTTTCTTCCGAGCTCTTGAGTGACTCTGTCTTGTTGGCTAGGTCCTGTTCCGATTCGTCTAGCTCGCCAACAACAGAAGGCCTCATCAAGTGACGCCCGGGGATCTCTGGGACAATGGGAACTTGGCCACCACTGCTGACTTGACGCCTTACCTCAGCCATGGCCTCGATATCAGTCGGCGTGATTGAAGGTCGAGTCTTGAGCTTCCCACCGGGAGCTTTGATGGTTGCGACTGGGTCCGGAACTCCTGGTGAATCGGGCAAAGGTGGATCCACGAAAGGGTGCCGTATCACCGAGTCGGGGGTTCGAGGCTCCTCATCTGTGTCATTCCGCTGTCCCGGGAAGCTTGGGGGGGTAAGCTGGGCCTCAGGAGTCACTGGTCGCTCAAGGTACTGCTCCGCAGTAGACGGCCTAGAGGACATGGCTGACTTAAATGGCTCCTGTGCTATAGCTGAAGACGGTGACCATGATGGTTTGGAAGCAAACATGGATTTTTCGGGATCGTGATCAGATTCCGGCGATGGAGTCACGAAGGATTCCATACCAAACCCGTAATCAGATTCTCCGAGAAGGGCTGCAAATTGTGGTAAAGACATGCGATGGCTGTTTTCGCATTCTGAGCCCTGCGCTAGCTCGTTTGATGTCAGAGCTCGTGGAGTGGGTGGACCATCATCTTCAGTGGCACTATTTGAATGATTTCCTTGACGTGTGTCTTCCTTAGAATCAGTGGAGTAGTGGCTCCTATCGTCATCATCATCTCGGTGATTGGTACTGGATTGCTGAAAGGCTTCGAGCTTCTCGATGGCGTTCATGTACGATTCTGCTTCCATTTGCTGATTGTAGAGGTCTGGGATGGAGTAAACATCAATCTCGCCATCATCATCCATGGGCTCCTCTTTAATCGTCACTGCGTTCTCTATTGTCTCGCTTTCCAATGATGGTATTGGAACATCAGGATCCAGAGCGCTGATATGATCTATCACAGCATGCGGATTGAGAGCAAGGGATGAATATAAATCGTCCTCGGGTTCGCTGAATTTACGACTCTTCACCTTGCGCAGGATCGACTCACGAGAAATCCGTGGTGGCGGTTTGTAATCTCCAAGATCAGCTACGTCGTCGTTCTCTACCTCTTCCTCGCGGGCGTGGACGTCCTCGTTATTCTCGTCTAGCTCTGGACTTCTGACCGGAGATCCCCGTCGCAGTCGCCTCTCACGCTGGTCCTGCTGCTCTTCAGCCGCCGTTTGGGGCTTATCTTCGTCTTGGAGCATCATTAAGCGCAGTCGCTCCTCAATTGACATAGAGCATCCACCCATACCCTGGATCTCCGCCTTTGAGATCGACGCTGGGCGTGGAGGTGAGGGAGCTGTACGCTGGGCGTTACTGACACGCTCAACAGTATTGTTGAGGCTGCTGTTCGAGTCTGATCGAGCCCGCGGGAGGCTTGGTATCCCCAACGCAGGAAGTGGAGGTAACGGTCGACGTTCTCCGTTTGAGTTTGTTGAGTCTGTCCTTGTAGGCGATGGGCGAGCATCGATGGCGGAAGAGGGTCGTGCAGTAGGAGCTGGACTGCTACGCTGCTCTCCATCGAAAGGGTCTTCTACACGGGTAGCAAGATCCTCATTGGCAATAGCTGGGCTCATGAAGCGCCAGTCTTCCGGCAGAACTACCGGAGTCTTTTCAGTGTCTTCGAGTGATGCATCGAAGCTGTCGTCTTGATCAATCGAGTGTTCACGGTCGATGCTCTCCTCTTCTTCATCCTCGACAGACTCGTAACTTCCCTCACGCGACTCTGATGCTACCGACGAAGGATCTGGCGTGGTCATTTCATATTCCTGGATCTGAGGAGGCGCAGCATCGAAAGTAACACTCTTTGCATGGCGATGAAGCGATTTCCCTGGTGGTAGCTCGCGCTCTGCAAACGACTCCTCTTCGTCGGACCAGATGCTATTGTCTGGGTCAAAGGCTTGGTGGGATTTGGCGTATCTGCTCTTGCTGGAGAGTGATGATTTAGTTGGGGATGATTGACCTTTGGTAGCAGCAATTGACATCTCGTTCATCTTAGTCGGAGATCGAAGAGCGTTCGCGTCCATATTCTTGATTGGGGAATCGTTCTTTTTGCGGAACCCTTCAAGCCCTCTGCCGCCATAGGCATTGCCTTGAACTGTAGCACCGAGAGGTCTTCCAGAGGCCAAAGGCCGCTCAATCATGGGACTTGAAGTAGGATCATACTCCCCCTTGTGTTCGCGTGCGAACATGGTACTATTCTTGACCCGGGACGCACGCTTCAGGTTTTCAATTGAGGATCGCTTGGCAGGAGATGGAGAGATATCACGATCGCCCATGGGGTTCCTATTTTCTGCATTAGGTCTGGTAGGAGAGGCAGGGTCACGGCTTTGCCAATAGAGCCTAGGAGAGACCGATGCAATGGGTGAGGGATCGAAGGGCGAAGAATCTCCATTGAACATGGTCTTCTATATATCATCAGTATTTTCTAACCTCATATAGTTGGAATGAATCCTTTACCTTCGTATTCTGATTGTAGCTTGGGGAATTGCGCCTTCGCTCCATTGGCCCAAGCTCAGCAAGGGCTCTCGGAGTCGGGGCGCCATTCGATTTGTTTGGCGAAGACGACGGGGTGTTCTTCTGGATTCTCAGAGGCTGTACCTGAATGATGCTTTAGTGAGCATAGTCGCAAGATTCGTATTCAGGTCGTAACATACAGATTGAGACATGAGGACGCTCGTTGGCTTGCGACCAATTGTCGTTAATGCAAGCTCGCGAGGAATGTGATTGTTTGGCTCCGTAGAAGCCGCGTCGCAATCAACAGTAGATTATCAATGCGAAAGCGTTGAAAGATGCCAGCTTCTTCACTGCATGTCAAATGCGCGCAACTGGCTGAGGTATAAGTACGCCCAGTCGAAAGTGCTTCCACAATGTTGCAATTCGATACGAAAGCATGGCAAAGCTTGGAGTGATATTGACTATGATTCGGCAGCTAGCCTTGAATAGGGTTAGCAGCCTCGTCAGCTGTTGACATGACAACGCTTGAGTCATTGGACCTCCAGAAAAACCTGAGAATTTAATCGATGTATTAAATGTCGCGCTCCTCTCAAACGTTGTGTCTTATTTGCCAACATAGAGCACTTCTTATCTCAAGTAACTCAGGATCTCAATCATGGCTTTCAGCACGCTCTATGGCGCAACTCCAGCGCCGCGCTCCATCCCGAATGACCCTCTCCCCAAAAGTCTCTCGCCCACCCACGAGGACCACTCCAAGCGGCCGCCCTATCGGCAGGCGTACCAACAGTCCTTTTGCCGGCATGAACAAGACCACTGCAGATATACGTCGTGCACCTGGCGCTCGCCCGGAAGCTGAAGTGAGAAGATCTGGTGGAGGGAGAGAACGTCCTAGGAGAGAACGGGAACCATTTCATGCGTTGAAAATGCAAAAGGCTTTGAGCCCAGTGTCGTATGGGGAGAGGAACTCTATAAAAGCTAGGATCAGCGATACGGATAGTTTCGAGGACTTTCCTCTCTTACCTGTAGTCAAAGAGTCAATCTACAACCAAGCGTTATCTGGCATGCAAGACGTTGTTCCCACACCTATTCAGCGGCTAGCAATACCAATATTGCTTGGCAATGAGACGAGAGCAGCTCGCAGACGATCAGCCACGTCTGATAAAAAGGAGATGGAACAATTCCTGCTTGCCGCAGAGACAGGCTCAGGCAAGACGTTAGCCTACCTGCTGCCGGTTCTTGATGCCGTCAAACGTGCGGAAATTATAGATGCAGAGATTGAGGCACGAAGAAAGGCCAAGGAGGAAGAAGAGCGGAAGACTTTGAATTTCCATGCCCTTGATCCACCTCCATTGTCTAACGCACCTCATTCGACGACTGGCCGACCGAGGGCTATCATTCTTCTACCGACCTCCGAGCTAGTCACTCAAGTCAGCAGCCTTGCGAAGCTGCTCTCCCATACTGTCAAGTTTCGATCTGCACCCATATCATCAGCCTACAGCGGCAAAGTAATTCGCAATCGCCTTTTTGCACCTACAGGGATCGACGTCCTAATATCCACTCCTCATCTTATCGCCAGTGTCTCCGAATCAGATCCCAATATACTAAGCCGTGTCACCCATCTCGTAATAGACGAAGCCGATTCTCTTCTCGACCGCTCATTCGCACCGTCTACATCCATTATTATCGACAAAACGACCCCATCATTAAAGCAGCTCATTCTTTGCTCCGCCACTATACCACGCAGTCTGGACTCTTTCCTTCACAAGCGTTTCCCAGATATGCGACGTCTCGTGACCCCAAATCTGCATGCCATCCCCCGGCGCGTCCAGCTCGGCGTGGTCGACGTAGAGAAGGAACCTTATAGGGGCAACAAGAGCCTGGCGTGCGCCGACACGATCTGGTCCATTGGGAAATCGGACGCTGAGAACACCTTCGGGGGAACAGGACAGGTTGAGATCAAACGTATTCTCGTCTTTGTCAACGAGCGCGAAAAGACCCAGGAGGTCACCGAGTATCTGATATCCAAAGGCATAGATGCAGTGGCTCTGACCCGCGACACGCCAGAACAGCGTCAGTCGGAGACCCTGAGCGCTTTCACTACTGCCAAAGGTGAAACCGTGTCCGTCAACATCAAAGACCTGGAAATCAAGCCGAGTGGGACAAACTATGTGCCGTTTGGTCGGGAAGCAACCCCTGCCCCAATTGTACCGAAGCGACACCTACCGAATACGAAAGTTCTTGTGACTACTGACCTTGGTTCAAGGGGTATTGACACTGTGGCCGTGCGGCATGTGATCTTGTACGACGTGCCGCATTCTACCGTTGACTTCATCCATCGGCTTGGCAGAACGGGCCGGATGGGTCGAAGGGGTAGGGGGATAGTACTCGTTGGGAAGAATGACAGGAGGGATGTAGTCAGGGAGGTCAAAGAGGGAATGTTTAAGGGGCAGGCTTTGATATGAGTTCATTACGGCAGAGCTCAGGTGGCTGAACGCTGTTGCTTTTAGGCAGGACTGATACCCTATGTGTTTCTATGTACAAACCATGTATCTCTATATACTGCCTCACGCTCTCCCTCTGGGGAGGTAGTTCGTCTACTTCAAACCAAGGTTTTCTGGTCCACTCAAGTGCCCGTGCCTTGAGGGTCATCGATTTCCAAAGATCAGATCTTCTTTACTTTTGCACCGTCCAGCCACTCCGAGTCATCTTGAGAAGCGTCTGCAGCGATTAGATACAGCTGGTCCAAGAACGCAGGCACAAACGTTCCCGGTCCTTTCACATCCACTACGATAGCAAATCAGCATTGTTTCATCCAGGCACGAGGTCGAGAGTCAGATGCTATGCCTGTGTAGCTTATTCTCAATCACGTCTTACGACTCATCACAAGGTTAAGTATGGAGAAGGAATCGAACAAGAGATCCGACCTACCTCTTACCGCAGCCTGCTCAGCTGCAATCTCATACATCAAGATCCCGGACAGTGCCGCCAGTAATCTATCCTCTTTGTGCACGGCCAAGAAGGCTGCTATAGTCGTACCTAAGGTACAACCGCTTCCCGTAATATTTCCAAGGTAAGAATGACCGTTGTGGATAGCGTACGTCCGCTCACCGTCGCTCAGGTAATCGACGGTTCCGGTCATGAGAATGACGTTACGTTCTCTGGCCTGTGAACATTATGAAGTCAGCGTCCGGATGCGAAATACTAGTGACAAAGAGAGTGTCTGCACCCGCGATACGATAATAACGGCATCGAATAGTACATACCCCGAGTGTCCTCACTATTCTCACCTTCTCCTTCTCATCGCTAGTGCTGACACCGCTGTCAACGCCTTTCTGCTGTCCCACACTTTCGCCGAGAATTGTCCGTATCTCGTTCTCGTTACCTTTGATGACGTCGAAGTAGCCACTGCTCATCAATGTCTTGACGGCGTTTCTGCGAATGGCTGTTGCTCCTGCGCCTACAGGGTCAAACAACACGGGACCATCAACCTCGTTGTACGCTCGTATCGCATTAGTATAATTGAGCAGACCGTCTGGTGTGACGGTGCCCATATTGACAACGAGAGCGCCACCTAAGCCGGCCAAGTCTTTAGCTTCTTCACCATAATTGGCCATGATAGGACTCGCGCCAACGCAGAGAGCTACATTGGCCGCAAAGTTTTGCACCACTAGGTTGGTCATGTTGTGGCATAGTGGAGACTTGGCTCCTAGCTCTTTGACGATGTTGGGGATCTGTGACAATAGGGTCTCAACGCTCTGATTGACTCTGGCTTTGGGGCTCATGGTGGTGGGGACGCCATTGATTGATCTGAGTAACGCAGCGGCCGCAGTCTTTGGATCTTCCGCAGCCATGATCGCACTAACTATAGCAACCCCGTCAAGACCCTTCTTGGGAGACTTGGACTGAAACATAACGCGTTGAACATTCGTAGTGTTTAAGCCACCGATGGCTACCGTGGGGATCACCTGATCCATAGTTGAGAGGCGATGGAGTATGTTCCTGACGCCAGCGATACCAATAATCGATTTCGTGTTCTTCTTCGTAGGCGTAGCGTAAACGGTGCCAATTCCCAGATAGTCAGCGCCTCCACTAGTAGCTACAACGGCTTCAGACAGATTATTTGCAGTGACCCCAATGATAGCCTTAGGACCAAGTATCTTTCGAGCTGTTCGGAGATCTGTTGAGACTGTCAGAGATCGGTAAAGCATGTGATTGTGCGGATCACAGGCCATTGAATCGGAAACCATCCCGTATCATGACAGCAGGCAAATCCTATATTGGCGCACGTTGGACAGCCATCATGAATGCCACGTTCTCCGCCAGCCTACCTAGATGATTGCCAGTCGCCACTAAGTCTTCAAAGCAATTTTCCAAGATATGGTAAGGCGAAGTAATGACTCCGGCGAGATTGACATGAAAATCCAAGTATTATAAAGATTGAAGTACGTATCTAAGCAGTCATACCTGTATCTTCTTGACCTAGATGTACACCTTCCGCACCAATAGCTAAGGCAACATCGATACGATCGTTGATGAGCAAAGGAACATTATGTTTCTTGGTGATAGCATGAAGACGCTTCCCCATACGAATAAGGTCTGCTGTTTCGCTTGTCTTGTCTCTGAATTGTACGATCGTGACTCCCCCCATAATCGCCGACTCTACCACAGAGACAAGATCATTGTCCTTAAGAATCGCGGGGGTGGAATCCGTGACGAGATATAGTGAATACTCAACAGCCATGATGTGGTCCAGAAGCTGGTATTGTTGACCAGGGTTGAGGGGTTCAACGATTGCTGAAGATCTGGCAAGAAGAGGTTTCTCAAGGATTTCTCGAAGTCTTCGAACCCATAGTCTGAACTTCACGAGCAATATAGTACTTTAATGGGGCACGATCTTAGATGAAGACAACGCCGGAGTAGTTGGGGACTCATTCCGATCTTGTGAACAAGCGATATGATCGTTACAAAAGCACAGAGCAACGACATAGACTGTACATGAGCAATTCATGCAGTCAAGGCTAGCGCCGGACTACGGGCTGCCGATTGCCGACTGCCCGCCCGCTTGCCTGCCTGCAGATCTTCCCTCAAATTTTGGAAGTAATGAACCTTTTTTCCCTCATCCTTCCCTTCTTTCTCCACATCTCATTGTCATCAAACCTACAACTCAAGCACAGATCAAGCGACAGCGCCTTTCAAAGATCCTTCAAACCAAAGAATCAAACACCGCTCAGTGCAGTCCCAGATACTGCACGTACCTCCTTTAGGTGGAATCGACTTGCAACACTCCATAAAGAAGGGGACCTCAGCAGACATACGCCTGTCTATGTATTCGTGCTCCAAAGCCTTCAGAAACAATCCGCCGCTCACGCTGCAACCATTCCGCATACCGCGGAAACCTTGTAGCCCATACGCAAGATCCAACGGGTAATCAACACCCTCAGCAACCCACCAATCTGTATATTCTCGTGGCATTCTCTTTAGGCAACCTGGATCTCCGCATGTCTCTATTGACATCGTCCGTCCGTGGCTATACTCTTCTTGTCTGGTCTACTTTCAAACTGCATAATCACTAGAAATTCTTCAAGCTTCACAGCAATCATGGCTACCCTTAATATTCGTCGGGTGAGCATCTGTAGCTGGGAATTACCGCCGTGACCTACTGACTCATAACATAGGATGTTGCCGACCCGTTTTACCGCTACAAGATGGAGCGTATCCAATCCAAGATCGAGGGTAAAGGGAACGGCATCAAGACTGTCATTGCCAACCTCAGCAGCGTTGCTCATTCACTGAGTCGCGAGCCATCTTGTACGTATAATGACTCCATTCTCCCGCACTTCTTACTAAACGTACATGGCAGATGTCATCAAGTACTTTGGCTTCGAGCTGGGTGCACAGACAAATACTAACCCTGCCGACGACCGCTGGATCATAAACGGGGCCCACGAAGCCTCCAAGCTTCAGGACTATCTTGACGGCTTCATCAATAAATTCGTTCTCTGCAAGATGTGCAAGAATCCTGAGACGGATGTGAATGTCAAGGATGGGAATATCGTTTTGGACTGTAAGGCGTGCGGTAAACGTTCTGACGTTGACCTTCGCCACAAGCTCAGCGGGTTCATTCTCAAACAAGCGCCAAAGAAAGGCAAGAAAGACAAATCCGAGAAGAAGGCACGCCGCGCCAAAGCAAAGGAGAACGGTGATGTCGAGACGAACGGAAATGGACAGGTGTCCCCACAAGGCAGCAACTCCGACAACGCCGAAGATGACGCTGAGGCCGACGACCTAGCGATCGAAGCGAACAGCGATGATGAGCTTACCCGTCGTATCAATGCTGAAGCTAAGGACTTGAATGGATCCGCTGGCAAGGAGGACTCATGGACCGTCGATGTTTCCGAAGAAGCCGTGAAAGCCCGCGCCCAAGACCTTCCGGATGACTTCAAGAAGGGTCTGACTTTAGATGAAGACGAGGATGTCGATGGCGAAGGCAGTCTCAACAATGCCTACGATCAGCTGGGAAGCTGGATCATGAGCACTGCCGAAAGCAAGAAAGGCGGCGTCAAAGAACTCGAAGATGTAGAGATTTACTTGAAGGCCAAGGAGTTTGGGATTGAGACCAAGCACAAGACTTTGACTGTGCTCGCTCAGACTATCTTCGATGATAGTATCGTCACGCAGATTCCCACTCGTGCTAGCATGCTCAAGAAGGTTCGTTCCGCCATTCCACCCTGTTCTCACTACAATATACTGACCTGCCACAGATGATCACATCTGAACGCCACGAGAAGGCCTTTCTTGGCGGCACCGAACGCTTCGTCGGCAAAGAACACCCGAAGCTCATCCCTCAGGTCCCCAAGATCCTCCTAGCCTACTACCAGAACAACCTCATCTCCGAGGACGTGGTCAAGAACTGGGGCTCCAAGAAGAGCACCAAATACGTCGACTCGGCCACCAGCAAGAAGGTCCGGAAGGCTGCTGCACCCTTTTTGGAGTGGCTCGAAACGGCCGAGAGCGACGAGGAATCCGAGGAGGAAGAGAAATAAACGCTCGTTGGGGGCCTCCTTCACCGAATCCTGGATTGCTTCTGTTCGTTTCGTGCTCGTGCGTTGGTTTTCCGTGCTGTCAATCTCCACTCTCGTAAAAGGTCAAGTGGCTACTCTTCTCAATTCTGCTCTTATGGCAAAGTCCCAACTCGAGAAACGTAATGCAATACACAATTGTCTGTGCTTGGTTGAGTCTACCATCACTAGTCACTGCCCATGAAACATCTTTTGAATCCAGCCATTCGCTCTGCAGCAGAAGTGTACGAACTGCGAGTCCAACACCTACTCCTCCATCCCTCCATCTCCTAGATTACAACATCCCTAAATACCACTCCTTCCATAGCCTCCGGTCTGACTAAGGGTCTCCCCCCTTCTTTGATCCTCGCCCGCTCCTCAACTAACCACAACGCATCCGCATTCAACGCCTCCAACACCTCCCTGACATCCAATCTATCTCTCACCAAACCCCCCAACATCTCAAATACCCCATCCTCCATCCTCCCATCCACACCCACATCCCTCACAACAGTCACAACCAACCGGACCACCCCATCCCAAACCTTCCACTTCATACCCCTCGCCCGACGACTCCTCCCCTGCACCCTAACCTCTTCCCTCATCTCCCCCTGCGCGCGAGCGTACAGACCGCACAAGCGCGCCCACTCCTCCCCCACCCTCTGCGCCACGAAGTCGCCCGCACATTCGCACAGCGTAGCTAACGCGTTTGCGGCGGCGAGGACGGTGTAAGCTTCCGCGTCGTACAGGCGGGCTGTGATGGCGGGCCAGAGCGTTGCGGCGAGGGGGAGGAAGGTGTCTGTGTTTGTGGCTAGGACTGGGAGGGCGGAGGTGAGGAGGGTGAGGATGTTGGCTCTGAGGGGGGCGGAGGGCGTGGTTAGGTGGGATGGGGTTAGGGTGGCTATGGAGTTTACTAGGGTGTGGGTTTTTGAGAGGGGGGCGGGGGGTGGGGTGGTGGTTCGTTGTGGGGGGGAGGTTGGATCTTCGTCTTCGGTGGGGGAGGAGGTGGTGGTGGTGGGTTCGGGAGGCGGTGGGGAGAGTGGGCGGGTGCTTGCTTCGAGGTTTGAGCGGAGGAGGGAGGCGAGGTCGGAGATAGTGGTTAGATGGTATGCTCGTGGTCGAGTTGTTGTTTCGGTATTGGATTTGATGGCGTGGGCGGATGCTTTTGCGGCTTCTTCTACTATGGCATTGAGGACGGAGAAGAGCGATTCGACCAATTTGGGGTAGCCGTGGTAGCAAGCCAGGATGGAAAAGATGGATTCGACAAGATCGTCGAGATAGGGGATCAATGCCGATCCGCTCAGTTTGACCATCATGACCAGTACTTGTGGCGCTTGAGGACTGATGTCAAAGGTGTTGAGTTTCAGAGCCACGGCGTTCACAAGGTAATCTGCGTTGTCCACAATCAGGGCAGCAGCGTTGGGAAACTCGCAGGCGGTGGAGACTATGTTGAGACATGTCATGGCGTGCTGTTGCAACGCTGCGTTGTTGGAACCTAGGCGTTCAAGGATGGGGTACAGAGCGTCCACTAGCTCTGGACGAAAATCGTACTTTTGCTGCAGGGCTTGGAGAGCGACGACTTCGAGAGCGAGGGATTGCAGCTTCCATCGGTCTTCATCTTCAAATGTGGTTTTACTGAGTATGTCCAGCGAGATTGCGTATATGTCGTCTAGGATAGGTTGTCGGGTTTCCAATTCCTGGGGTAGGTTTAGGAACTGGTCTACAGCAGCGATGCTGTCCGGAGTATCTTTGAGGAATTGGAGTGAGAGCCAAAGCCCTGCTAGCTGCTCATCTCCGGATGTAGTTCGTAGCGTGTTGGCTACGTCTCGCTGTAGATTCGTTGCTATTGGAAGAGCTTTGAGCCGAACGGCCAAGTTTTGAAGGCCTTTTATAGTTTTGTTGTTGCTTGACTCGCTGAGAAGGATAGGTCGAAATGTGTTTGTTCTTGAATTAGGGTTGGTCGATTGCAGTAACTGCGCGACCTCCATACTGCTTTCCGAGATGGGATGTATAGATTTCGAGGATGCCAGGATAGCTGAGGATACACTCGCTCGTAGGTTCATTGCCACCGAATCGTTCAATACGTCGAAGTTCAATCCCTGATTTGCAAGAAGTTTGAAGGCCATAGATATTTGCTCAATAGTCCTTACCTTTCTGATATCATCATTTGACTGCATGATCCTGGGTAGACCCACGATCCAATCATGTAAAGAGCCTTTCACGATATCCAGTAGGCCGGCATCATGAGCAAGGATACTATCAAGGGTGAAGATACCAGCAGCATATGTCTCGGATGATTGGCTGCAAATAACGACAAGGGTCTCTGTCAACATTGGCACAGACTGAGCTAGAGAATTTCGGCATTGCTGGATTATAGATACACAAAGTTCGAAGAGGCCAGTACGAACCTCGATATGTTCGTAGTACCGTAATGGTAATATGTTCGCCAAAGCCATCTTGATTTGGCCAGCTGTGGCTACTGCCCATGAACCGCTTGGACCATCTCCATTCTCGAGGATCATACTGGTATCGGTGTGACGACCAACTACCTCGTCGCTAATGACTTGATAGATAACCTTGCCCAAGATGCTCAAACTTGCCGTAATAACCTTGAAGGAAGGTTTTGATCCACTCTTTGATGAGAGTACTTTAGTCAAAGACGAGACAATCCCAGGCAGAATACTCTTTAAGGCCTCGAAGTCTGTGAGACATTCGATCATGTTGTCCAATGCTGTCAGAGCCCCCAGGCGGACTTTGATTGATGGGCCATCTGTGATACCATCGAGGATGACGATGACACTATGGCCAAGGACTGGAACATTCTCTGGATCGACTGTCTTCGTTCCCAGAAAAGTTCCCTTAGAGGCTTCGAAGAGACTAGCCAAACACTCAAAGGCAGTAGTCCCAAGCTCCTCATTAACGTCTTTGACCTTTGCATCTATAGCACTACCTCCAGCCAAGAAGCATAGAAGTATGAGCAGTTGTTTGCCTAAATCTGAAGACAGTTCTTCTCGCCAACCAAATACTATGAGAATGTGCAAGCATTGCAGCGCGAGTTCCACGGCTCGAACAGGCAGGTCTTTCGTGTCTCGGAAGATGTGGGAGAGAGGGAAAAAAGCATACTCGGCGAGTTTCGAGTCAAGCGCGTTTGGATGTTCGCTCACGGCTCTCAACGTTTCCTTGACATTTTCTAGCGATCTGATGAGATCTTTCCCAGTAGCTTTCTTCCCTTTGCACCGCAAGGCTACTTGACTGAGCTCTACACACGGAGGCTTCAGAGTGCGGAACGCTTTGACTCGCGCTTCTTCCATCTTTTCTGAGATAGTGAGAGGGTGATAGACATGGCTATTAGGATATGTAAGGCATACAATCCGGTTGGGACCTACTGAGAATCGGCAACAAGAACACTCCGTTGGGTGTCCACCGGAACATTGGGACTAGAAACACAGGTGTTGAATGGATGTTGAAATACCCTTCGTAGCGATACTGCATTTTCTTCCCACGGAAGTGAAGGTTTGAAGTGGAATCTGGAAGAGCTTGCGTATATTCGATTTGATGATTCAGGATTGCGATCTTTAGCCTATGTTTGAACCTTTTTAAGATTGTCTACCATAATGTTTGATACGCTCAAGTGCCAAGACAGCGATCAGAGTCTCACGGAGGTAGGGCTCGAAGATAGTAAGCTGAGGACGTGAGGACAGTCTATATTCCTTTCATCGACGGGAGTTAAGTGAGATGGGAGACAGCGACAATTCTTCATCGGCAGCAGACCACATACGAGTAACTACTAAACAGCATCTTCATTACCCACGCTATGATACATGCCACCATCTACATCCTGCTGCGACCTTCGGAATTTCATCCTTGGCGGCGTCTCGTACATCCTCGTGTAATTCACCACGTCGCCGTCAAGCATTCCTATCCCGGTTTCCCTTTTGCCGAAAAGCGGCGTGGGGTCACACCAGAAGTCCTTGCAGTTTGTGAGGACTCCTCTTGAGAAAGGGTTACCTCGCCTTCGCCCACTGCCACCTTCTAAGCCTCCTGTAGCTGTTGCTACAAATGTATCAAGACCCAATAGCTTCTTCCAGGTGGCGAAGCAGCCCTGTTTCTGTGACCGACGATGGCCGTCGGCGGCAGCAGGGTTTGGACCCATGCCAGTACTGTTGAGCTGCGCGCCATCCATACTGGTAGCACCTGCTGTAAGCGCGGAAGTAATCGCTTGAGCAGCATGCGAACCCCCGTGCATGTGCCCACCCATACTTTCATATGTTGTTACTGATCTGGCAACTTGTACTAACTGCACGGTCATAAGCATTGTAACCCACAGCAGCTGTAGACAAGTCCAAATCGTCACAACGACGGTGAATGTGTCTCGCAGAATGTACTGGCAGATGCTTTCCGATAGAACGTTACATTGCGGATCTATGGGCTGGGGTAGATCTTGAATGTCTTTGACGGGTCAGCGATCGAACATAGAAATATCATTTGAAAATTGCACTTACAGTATACAACAAGTCGGACGAAGAATATCATGCCAGCCTCAAGGGCAATAACGTACAGGACGAAGTGCCGTATGTTATTGGCACCAACGCAGTTGTGGATCCACGGACAGTGGCTTGACCTGTCAGCACGCCTTCAGATCAGAGAAGAGTAAGGACTGACTGATCATGTTTTGCCACACAACGAGCGCATCTCTTGCAATGTTTGCTGCGCAGTGGCCTCCTGACCATGCAGTGTACACAAAAGTTTTGATCGTCAAACTTCCACAAGCCTAATAATGCGTCAATGACTGTTTTCTGCTGCGCTCGACTGCCAAGCTTGGGTATGTAGCCAGGGTCTTCGATCATTCCAATGGTATAGAACCATGCACATAGTCCATAGCTGATAGCGAAGAGGAAATTGTAAATCGGATGGGAAGAGTATGTAGCTAATGTTCGTCAGCGCAGATCGTGCTCTCAAGATTTCGGGCAGCCTTACACATCAAGATGGTCGTCAACCAACGTACGCCAACCCAAAACAAAGTAGCTGCGAAAACACCGGCTAAATATGGCTGAGTTCGTGTTAGTCGCTCTGGATCCATATACACATGGAGCATACTTACTGTCCGATGAATATGCTTCATATCACTCGGTGCCCAAAGCAGCACTTGCTGAGCCACCCATTGTAAAGAGTATGCAAGAAATATCGCAATAGGTACGGCAGCGAAGATCGGCATATCGCTTAAGATTGCTAATACCATACCGAGAAGGAAGAAGGGGAAAACAAAGAATGCTCTATCCAAGAATTTGCGGCTTTTGATGAAGGAGGTATACGGTAGGGGAAGCGCTTTGACGGTGCCATCGGTATTGAAACCGCACTCCTTGAGAGCTCGATGATATGCACCCTTGGAGTTCATCTCCTGCGCGACCACACCAGGCGATTTCCCGTCATTTGTTTCGGCGAAACGATCGGAGCCATACTCGATGAGCTTTTGTATGCAAGCTGCGTTACCTTTGACAAGAGCCCAGTGCAGCGCCGTAAACCCCTTTGCATCAGCACCACTCACACTGGCGCCCCATTGCAGGAACAGGTCCACACAGGCAGGGAATCCCTTGTAGGCGGCCCACATCAAGCACGTGTGTCCCGAAGGATCAGGCCCATCAACAGGAATATTCTGGTGGAGTAAAATGAGCAAGAGGAAGACGTTGCCGTCATGTGTGGCTAGGTGGAGGATGTTGTAACCTTGGCCATCTGTAAGGAGAGGATCTGCGCCGTTCGCAAGCAGGAGTTGAACAATATAGAGGTGGCATCTCTGTGCGGCCCACATAGCGGGTGTAGCAACGGATTCGCCGCCCTTCGCGTTGACCTCTGCACCTTGCTCTATCAAGTATTTACACAGTGCATAGTGGTTGTTGATCGCTGCCCACTGCAGTATTTGCTTAGCCGAGCTCTCCTCAAGTGCGGCAAGCTTCACGCACATGTAGGGGTGTAATATCTTGCCCGTCCTTATGAATTGCATTGTATTTGCCCTCTTCAAAAAGCTTCTGTATAGGGCCAATCTCCCCTAATCGAGCCAGCTGCATGATGTCCTCATGCAGTGGCAGCTTGGTTTCGGCGGAGGACCCATCCATATTGCTGAGTTCCATGTTCTCATCTCCGGTAATTTGGGGAGAGGCAACGCCCGATTTCCCATTTGCGATAGCTGGGGGGCTCGAGGCAACTCCTCGCTTGCCCTCGAACGGCGGTGATGGTGGACTCATTGATTAGTCGGCGGTATATCAAAGGGTCATCTTATGTCTATGAAGGTTTCCGTAATGATCACGAGCCACGGCTGCCCGTCCATGTTCTTCGCATACTATGGTATACGTACAACGGTGAAGCTGATGCGGCGACTGGGCGGAGCTCCACTGTCAGCTCACAACAGCCTTTAAGGGTCCAGCTCTTGAATAGGACTAGGGCTTGGTGTTATCCTAGCGCTTGGGCTATTCTAGCACTCCGCCAAGGCTGCAAAATTTTTGTCATGTGGGACATGACCTTTGGTGGTTTCTACACACCTGTACGATTGAATCATTCTGCTATTGTTGCATAGAAACGTGAGCCGAAGAGATAGAGAAATCCTCAATTGATGCATCGGTGCTCACGAGCATTATTGTACACTCCGTATTTAATTTTGATCACGGAATAGAAGGAGATCAATCTATTCCAACAATAGTTATCAGTCTTCTCCTTCTTTCTTGTTTACACAGACGGCACTCAATCCTTATCGTCAATGCTTCAAATGCTTCCATCAGTATATTGATCATTTTATGGTGCCTAGATAAATTGCAGTCTTTTTTCGCTAGCGGTACCCTCTATCCCAAGGTGTACGGCTAGATAGACACTTGCATACATGCTACCAATCAGACTGGGCAATGTTTCACCAGAACCTACGGAACACGGACGAGAAGTCTTTGAAAGCCTTCTCATCTAAATACAGCCACATTCATTGCTATATCGTTTCGTCTTCATGCGTATTCATCTCCCTTCATCCAGCCCAGTTGCTTCCACATGTTCAGCTTATCCCACTCTTTAGTGAAACTATGCACTTTGCCGTCTTTGACCTCGAAGATAGCACTAGCCGTCCACTGGGCTTTTCTCCCAGTAGGCTCGATTCCATCATGTGGCTCCCCACAGTGGCTTCCCTCGGCGGAATAGCGAAGGAGCACATGGCCGTCCTTCGCAAAGACGATGTCGTAGCTGATGATATGCAGGTCAGCAATGGCAGACATGACTTTTGCGTGAGAGTCGGCATAGTCGAGAGGAGTGTGACATGCTGGGAATGTCGTTGGGGCAGTGAAGGTGGAGTCGGAGGTGCAAAGATGTTCAACGGAGGAGCGGCCCTTGTTGTCTTTTGGGGAGTAGGCTGTTGACATGTATTGAAGAACCACACCAATATTGTTCTGAGTAGTTGAATTAGCGGAGTTGTGCTAGAGCTGTGACCCAATCAGATACCTTCTCCTCTTCGGTCTGCGCCGTGTGGACCTTGGTAGGTGGCTGTTGCCCTGGCATGGTAGCCTTTTTTTAGGTAGGTGGTGGTGGACACTCGCGACAATTCCAAGTGATTTCGTGGCACAAGTATCCTGGGTGCCTGGCTCCCGAGCAGTCAAATAGATGAGTAGCTACGTCACCGGTGGACCACCGAGTGTCCGATCTTTTATAGAACACAGTCGCAACTTGCTGTCTATTTTTCCCCAGTAGAATACCACAACAGATTCAATCGACGCTTTTGTCCTTTCTCTGCTGAGAACTAGGAAGATCAACCGGCAAAAGATGTCGTTCTACAACATAGATATTCTTCGAGCATCGTTCGTGCTAGCTGCAAAGCCCACGCGAGCCGCGGACCGACCCCCATGGTATCGAATTGGAAGATGGGGATTGGGGATATGGACGTTATGACTTTGTATGTATGAGTTGCCGTAGAATACAACTTGTTGATGAATAGGTGGATGTCGTCTGTCGGTCACATTATGCTTCATCGTATTCGATGCCTCTATAAAGTTTCTACTCTACCTTGCTCTACAATTTAGGACTCATGAATAGTACGCGAGCTTCGAGCGGCCCCACATCATGGATCGTGCAGTTGATTGGTTGGCCTGCCCGCGGCTGTCAAACGGCTGTTACCTTAGCTTTCGAAGACGGCGGTGGGGAAAGATGTTTGTCTCAAGTGACCGCAATAGCCTCTATTCGACCCCTTGTTGGACTGGAAACGTGACATCCCCACATTCCCGGGACAGACGATGTTCTTGTCTCATCAACTTCTCATCTTTCTTTGGTTCTTGCTCGCATGAATCCTGCTATTGGCAGTTTGCGTGGCTCTTGTGAAACGTGCACTGCCGTGACTGCCTACAGTCGTACTACCGCGTCAACGGTACATGGCTTAGTACCCATCTTATTGTTCCTTTGTTGGTCTTTCCCGAGTTCGCTGCGTTGAAACAGTTGCACAGTATTCCGCATGCAATGTCTGAGCTTTTTATACTCAGCCCCGTTATCTGATCCGCTGCTTGCTATACGGTCGAAAGGTGGTCCATCCTTTGGGGTCCCGCCATGGGAGTTAAAGTACCAGACGCACTTGCCAGCAACTCGTGCTTGATTGTTCTGCTGATACAAATCCCATGTACTCACTTTTTCTCCTACTTTGTACTGATCGATGACTCAATCCAACGTGACTAACAGAGGCCCTGGTAGAAACCTTCGCCTTCACTTCGCGTCCTGTCGCACTTCCCCACTCAAGATGCCTCGATCGAATTCTTCACAACTAGCGTCGCAAACACTAAATGAAGACGACGATGAAGAGGACAATATCATTAGTCAATCAGCAAGCTATATGACGGCGTCTTCGCCCGTGGCTTCACGACGACTGCATTCTGCAAGAACGTCGGAACTCGACCTCAGAAGTCGTCTGCCCTCTAGGCTACAGTCATACGACGAACGATCCAGCCTGCTGCCGTTTGGGGATGGCAGTGCTAGAAGCTACACGGCGCCAAACACGGCGCGGCCACGCTTCTCGAGGAAGAGCAGCCAAGACAGCCTTCGTCTGTCCAAGAACCATAGCAGGGCTAATTCATGGGGTCATCGCATTGCCAGCGCCCTTGCTTCGGGCCGCAGATTTACAGCAGGCGGAATGGAGGAATCCAAGGCCTCTATATTCACCGATGAGCGTGTATGGTACGATCAATTCACCTCTACCGACTGGGTTCATGACAGCATTGCCGACGCTTTCCGCGTACGTGACCTCAGAGCCCGCAAGGATTGGCGCGGACGTCTATATGCCTGGTTTGACGGAGCTCAAGGCTGGATACTCGTGGCTATCATTGGATGCATCACCGCATGCATAGCGTACTTTGTCAACGCAACAGAAACTTCGGTGTTTGATGTTAAGGAAGGATACTGCACAGGCGGCTGGTACTTCAGCAAGAGGAAGTGCTGCTATGGACAAGACTACTGTGATTCATGGAGGACTTGGGGACAGCGCCTAAAGCCACACGAATCAGATGAGAACGGAGACAATTGGATAGATTTCGTAGCATACGTCTTCTTTGTTGTCCTCTTCGCTGTTGGATCATGTTTCTTGACACTACTCACGAAGACCGAGATACCCTCAAAATTCTCACTCTCCACGCTGGACGAAAATCTGGGCGCCCAGAAGCAGAAACACCGAGGTTCAACGGACGTCAAAGGAGATGTCGGTCCTACCGAGCACGTGAACCCTGAGCCCATCCCCAGCACGATGGTATACTACCCTGCAGCCGGCAGTGGTGTGGCTGAAGTGAAGGTCATCCTCAGCGGGTTCGTTGTGCACGGATATCTTGGCGTACGAACTTTGGTCGTTAAGACTCTCGCGCTCATTCTAAGTGTGGCTTCCGGTCTGAGTCTAGGCAAAGAAGGGCCGTATGTGCATATTGCAACATGCGTTGGAAATATAGCATGCAGATTATTCTCGAAGTATAACCACAATGATGGCAAGCGACGGGAAGTGCTGAGCGCGAGTGCTGCTAGTGGTGTGGGCGTTGCTTTTGGTGCTCCAATTGGTGGTGTTCTGTTCAGTCTGGAGGAAGTAAGCTACTACTTTCCACCCAAGACACTTTTTCGAACATTCTTTTGCTGCATAGTTGCCGCTCTTTCCTTGAAGTTTCTCGATCCCTACGGCACAGGGAAGATTGTTATCTTCGAAGTTCGTTATGTTTCAGACTGGAGATTTTTTGAAATGATCATTTTCATCCTATTGGGTGTGATGGGCGGCGCGCTCGGTGCACTCTTTATCAAGGCTTCAAGGATCTGGGCACAAACGTTTCGACGCATTCCCATGATCAAACGTTGGCCAGTGCTGGAAGTCTTTCTTGTCGCGCTGATCACGGGTCTATCCAGCTTCTGGAATCGATACACTAAGCTAGCCGTGACAGAGCTTCTGTTCGAACTTGCAAGCCCTTGCAAAGACAACGACTCCGGTCTTTGCCCCGAGGACGGAGCAGAGATTCTTGGGATCATCCGCTATCTCTGCATTGCGTTTGTCGTCAAAGCCATCCTGACCACAATAACCTTTGGGATTAAGGTTCCAGCAGGGATATATGTGCCGTCTATGGTAGTCGGCGGCTTAATGGGACGGATTGCCGGTCACCTCGTCCAATACCTCGCTCTTACGCATCCGGATAATGCAATCTTCGGCAACTGTTCAAAAACGGGAGGTATCGAAGGTTGCGTCACGCCGGGGGTCTACGCACTGGTGGCTGCAGGCGCTACAATGTGTGGTGTAACAAGATTATCAGTCACCCTCGCAGTCATCCTTTTCGAACTCACTGGCAGCTTGGATCATGTCCTACCCTTCTCTCTGTCTGTACTAGTAGCAAAATGGACCGCAGATGCTCTCGAGCCCCTTAGCATCTACGACCTGCTCACCGACATGAACTCGTACCCCCTCCTCGACAACAAATTACGACCCGTCTTCACCAGCGATCTTGGCGATATCACGCCCAAAGTCCGATCCCACCGAATCATCGACATATCCCATTCCCCGCTGGTCTCCGCGCAGAGCCTCCGTCGCAAAGTAGAGCACCTGCACAACGCCGGCGAGATCGACGGCGGCCTGCCCGTGATCCGCCACGGCGTTTTGGTCGGCCTCATCCCGGCACCGGACCTCGAGTTCGCGCTCGACAAACTCGACGACGAAGAACATTCGTCGTGCCTGATGGCCACGAATATCACATGGCATGAGCACGTCGAAAACGACGAGCGGGAAGTCGATCCGACGGATTTCACGCCGTATATCGATCCGGCGCCCGTGTCGTTGGATATCCACTCGCCGATGGATCTGGTGTTTCAGTGTTTTGTCAAGTTGGGACTTAGGTATATCTGTGTGTTGAGGGATGGGCAGTATGCGGGGTTGGTGCATAAGAAGGCTTTTGTTAGGTATATTAAAGAGTTGGAGGAGGCGGGAGCGACTGATTCTGCCTGATGGGTTTTTGGTGCATACATCTCCATCTCATTGCATCTTGTTCTGTGATATTAGCATGAGCGTGGGTAGCATAGCGAGTTTGATCTTTGGCATTGCATGGATAGCGGGAGCAATATGTATTGGTGTTGGAATCTTCTGGCAAGCTGTTGGCTGGGCTTTGGCAGGAAACGCATACGGCAACTCGGGATTCTGAAATTATATGAAACTTACGGCAGCGTTTTGGGAGGTCAAATAGCATGTTCTGAGTCTTAAGATCATCCCTTCCATATTTGAACCCATACTACCGCTACCGCTCGTTCTCAGCACTCAACTCCGCACTGATACCGCCCTTATCCCGCATCTTCGCATCCTTTTCCAAAGCCCTGTCGAGTACTTTGCTCAGCTCCCGTACTTTCCCTACGGCCATCTCTACGCATCGTAGCAATGATAGTGCGTCCACCTCCCCTCCGCCGCCTTTTTGCATCAAACACACTTCTCCCTGAGCGTTCGCCGCTATCACGATCTCGCCTTCGGAGCATTGTTGTTCGATTAGAGTGGCGTCTATGAGGACTTTCTCGCCTGATTCGTAGTAGTGCATTGTTACGCAGAGTGGGTGGTGGAGGAGTGCTAGGGGGACTGTGGGGTGTTGGGGGTCAGTGTCTTCGATATGCATGTATCACGAGATTTGGGAGGAAGGGGATGAATGAGACAGGGCGGGCCGCTTGTCGTTTGTGGTTTTGGGATCCGGGCTTCTGAAGGGGGGTACTGGAAGACATACCTGGATCTCGTTCTAATATTGTATAGACGGTCAACTCGCCACCGTGTACACTAGTATCTGGGATACGATAGTGCCGTAAAGCAGCTAATGTCGCCAGACAGCAAGCATCGATGAGACCACCGTCATGGTCGAGGATGTGGATGTCAGCGCGGAGAGACCATACTTTCTGGCCGGCTATGAGACAGAGGGACTCGGTGGAAAGCGCTTGAGAGCGGCGGAGGGAGGTTTCGAGGATGCGGGAGAGGTGGGTTTCCAGATCCGACTGTCTAGCATGGTGAAGAAAAAGTCAGCCAGGATGGCCCGAACGGGGTGGAGGCACTGAGCGAAGAGGTGGGGAAGAAAAATGAAGGGGACTTCTTACCCATCTCTGAGCGAGGGAGGAGCAGCTTACCGTCCGGCTTCGAAGGCAGGCGATGCGAGTGGTGAGAGCTCGGTGGCGATGGTGAAGACGCCGTCGAATTTGCGATCTGGGTAGGGGGCTGTGATGGAGGCGGAGATGCGTGTCAGTACTCTAGTATGATAATAGGTCAGCTTGAATCGTTTCGGGGAGCATTGAGCGCGACAGCGACCGTACCTCGTCTTTCCCAGTCGCACATCGGCAACCCCATACTCTTCTCCGAATGATATGTTCAACGGCCGGTATGCATCAAGAGCGCGACCGTCAAGACGAATGTTTTCTTGGAGGGCTTGGGCGATGAAGGCCCGCCCGTTGATTGAGGGTTCCGCCTCCCGCGGCATTGTTTAAATGGCGCAGTCAATAAAGGTTGTCGGCGGTCATAGTTCACTATCGCGACTGTCCATCTCATTCAATTGCTCGCTTCGTCCCGTCGTGCCCGCGTTAGGCCGCTGAAGCTTATTTTCGTAGGGCTGTCGGGATATCGCCAAGCCTCGAACGGACTTTCCTCAGAATGCAATTGCGACCTCAACGTTGTGTACAATCAACACATTGGGTTGGTAACGACTCCTGTCTGCTTGGCAGCAACATGGCACCCGCCTGTTGCGGATGGGTACTTGAACATCCTCGGCGTTCTCTACTCTATCTTTTCAAGTATTCATCAATCAACCCTGTCCATCGTTATCATCTGTATATCCCCACAGTCTTCCTCAAGACAGCATTGGCCTTGCAGCTTCATCCCCGCTGGGACTCGGACGTCTTAAGAGCTGAATGAGGAGGCAACAAATGTTGGAACGCTGGCCTCGATCTCGTCCTACCTCCTCTTATAACTATGTCTGTCATTACAATGCTTTTATAAGAGCTGGCTCTGTGACAGCATGTATATCACCCCACATCTGACTTGGCAGAGATGATATACGAGTAGATACTGACAGCCAACAGTATCGACACGTCAGAGGTTCTAATACACAATACTCTAATTACGTGGTTCTCAACCCCGACAACAATGGTTCATCTATGTCAAGTCCACCAGCTTCGTCTGACAATTGAACTGTTGTTCGATACCAGGGCTTAGGCTGAATGGAGACCGTACCGGTTGTGTGACCTCTCGTCTACAAAAGTGGGGCTTTTGGGGGAAGCTACACCAGGACTACACCGAAGGAGTCCACAATGGAGGCCAACCTCACAACCATTAGGGTACCACCGCATTGGAACAGCGAGCCTATGTTTCACCTTCCACTTTGGGGGGAGCCACTGGTAGGCGTCATCGCTTCCAGAACCGTGGGAGATGTCAGTTGAATGTACTTCTAGATCGTCTTGTCTATACTGGGTAGCGCCATGTTCTTCACTCGAAGGCGGAACTTTCAAATATTTGGCAAGCCAAAGGGAGACTACCATGAATCCTATCTTGACTTCGATTCGTCAGGATCCACTGACGATCTCCTCTGGTATGAACTTGAGAACGACAACGACTTGCAAGATCCACAAACATCCTCCAGATACCTGCCCAAGCGCCGAAGATGTTTGGGGATAGTTGTCTACACACCTAATACTTCTCGCTTCTCAGACTACATCCACAGCCGCATACTTCAGAAGTTCCCTTTTCTGATGGAAATGTTCTATTGGACCATCGCGTACACGTTCTACCGCATGACGAAAGTTCTTTCTCAGCTGATATTCGATGAAACGATTATAGAGGTGGCGCAGGCTCATGGACTGGCAGTATTGCAGTATGAGGAATTCAGTTGGGCGAGCTTCCTCTTCCCGTGGAAAGAGCATGATGTGCAGCAATGGTTCATGCATGGCCACCAAACTGCATTAACGCTGCTCAACCGCGTCTACGCGTTGATACACATACCGGGAACAGTGGGGTACGTACCCATTGCTTCTGCGAATACGCTCCGCACTCAATTCTTTCAATAGCTTCATCGCATGGTACTACTACATCGCGCCTTCTCATTCCACCTTCGCCAGCATCCGCCGTACTCTCACTCTGACCAGCCTCTTTGCTTTCCTAACCTTCACCCTATACCCTTGCATGCCACCTCGGCTTCTACCCGCAGAGCACGGCTTCCTTGACACAGTGCGCCAAGATAATGCAACCTCAATCTGGATGAGCGGCGATTACGTGAATTCACTCGCTGCAATGCCATCCATGCATTTCGGTTACGCATTTGTGATAGGCTGCTGCATGATATATCATGCTAGCATCTTCCCCCGTCAATTACAGAAAAGGGAGACCAAGAAGGGTGTGTGGTTAAGACTATTCTATGGTTCCATCGGCATTGCGTATCCCGGCATGATCTTGGTGACTATTGTGGCAACGGCGAATCATTATTGGTTGGATGCATTGATGGCAGCGGTGGTGGCTTGTGCGGCGTACCTTTACAATTCAATCTTCCTGGCGCTTTTGCCAGTGGAGGATCTGCTATTGTGGTGTTTGAGATTGAAGAAGCCGATCCCAAGTACTGGCCAAAGGTTTAGACAGAGAGGATGAAGGACGATAGCGCGGACTTTCAGCATCAGGAGGCCGACATATGGACATGTCAAGAATTGACGCTCTAGGCATTCGTAGTGTCCGAACCCCTGTGGCCGTCTTCTAAATTGATCCCAATCATCTCCAAAGGCGGGTTACTGCTGTGGATCGCATTCGTAGGATACAGAAAGATCGAGAATTCCTATATTGGTCTGAGATCTTGCTAGTATCAATGTGTGCACTGCTATGATACAGAGAAGGAGCTTCGTGTCCGCCGTAGTGCATTACCTGTCTGTAACATGCTTTTGAAGACCTGCAGCCAAATCGCAAACCATGTCCAAATATAAGTAGCAGAAAAGATGTCCGTGGCAGCCTCCTTGATAATCGGTACAAAGACACCCTCGATCTTTCGCGCCCTCTCTTTCCTTCACTCTACTTGTCCCCCCTCTGCCTCTTCCTAGCGCTCTTCCCCACCTCCCCATCGTCCCTCCTCCGCCTGTCCTCCCTCTTCTCCTCCGCATCCAACACGAAGCTCAACACATCAAACGCAAACTCCGGATACTCGAGGCACATCTGGCGGAAACTCCCCTCCGTCTCATGCCGCAGCACGTGCGACCTCTGACCCCAAAAGCTCGCCACCGGCTTTCGGATCGTCGTATCCTCCCTCTTCGTATGCGCGTACACGTAGCGCGCGTACGTGAGCTCCGCGACCGCGGTGGAAGTGACGAGGTGGATCTTGCTGTGCGAGAGCGCCTTCAGGGCCGGAAGCGAGAAGCGTTCGGCGAGGGTGTAGACTTTTGCGTGCTTGAGCAGCTGGGCGCCTGAGTTGTCGATGGCGGGGGCGGAGGGGTCGGGTTCGAGGGTGCCGGTGGGGAGTTTGTGCGGGAAGTATTCGCCTGTGTAGAGGTATTCGAGGAAGCAGGATGTGGCTTCTAGGTCGTCGTCGTGGAGGTCGATGGTTCTTTTGGGGGCGTCGCTGTTGGGAGCGATGGCGTCGACGAAGAAGGAGGATTTGGTGAGGAGGGCTTGATGCGCGCTGAGGGTCGTTGCGGCGTCGGCGGTGCCGATGTTGAGGGTTATGATGGGGGATTTGAGATAGCTTTGCGCAGGATTGGGATGAGCGCATCAAGGCTGTTGAGGGCTCGGCTACTTACTCGACGAAGGTTACACGAGCGGTGGGCTTCTCGTTCTCCATCGCAGTGTCCCCTTCCACATCTTCCCCAGGCGCATCATCTGCGCCGGTCTCTCCAACCTCAATCGCATCGTCCTCGCGTTGCATTTCAACATCTTGACCTTCTCCTACCGCGCCTGTAGAGATGCGAATCTCCATTTCCGCCATTACAGAACGAAACCTTGATTTCAATTGGCCTGGCCTTAATTAATTGGTCTAGAAGCTAAAGTCTTCCTTCCTCACTGCGCAATCGACTTAGAGAGTGTGTCAATGCTGGTCAAGCTTCACAATTGAAGATCACTTCCCGTAGCCAACACTTATGAACCTGAAAGATGGCTGGAAGAAACGACAGTGGAGAAGGATGGTTGGTGGTCGAGGTCGAGGTTGGGGGTCGAAGTGAATAGAGAAGGCTGGAAATTGCTCCCACAGCTCGGTTCCTGGATCCAGCGCTAGTGAGATGCGACTCCCGAAGCTAAGATTCTAGCGTCCGGTAAGGCTTTCCCAACTGATAATGAGTACTCCGTAACAAGTGGAGACCAGAACATTATACCAGTGTAACAAACTCATTGATATTCGAATATGCTAGGAGGATATTCATATTCGAATATGAATATCGTCCTAGCTTATTTATATTCGAATATAAACAAAATCGTTGTTACACTGCGTTATACTGTGGTATCAGAAAGGACACACCAAAATAATCCCTGTCCCACTAACAATCAACATGCTGAATACATAGTAGGAACTCTGTGAAGGATCTGACAACGTAAGGTATCACCGAACGCACCGCGGTGCAAAACAGTAGCTCCAGACACTAACCCTTAAATACATGCAGTCCCTTTGGTAAGGCGTTAAATGGTCGTCATGAGGGATTACCAATTACTAGGCTCACTGAGTCTGTAGATTTTCAGAGTCAAAGGCTCCTAATTGTGACCTTGATCCAGCTTGTGTTGAAACCTCGGAGCTTTGTACCTAGACAATAGAGTGCTAGACAAGTATCTTCTAGCCTGCTTTTCGCGGCACCTTCCCGCATACCCCCTGTCGACTGCGGGGAGCGGGCAAATGGGGCGGGGGAAAACATTCGAGTACAACAGCATTATCTTGATCTTCTCCAGTCTGGTCGACCAGCTAAGCCTGACGACAATATGGCCCGATCCCATAGATTTCGTAAGAGCCCTTCTGCAACTATACTCCGAACCATTTTGGTCCTGCTGACATGCTTCGTGCCCAGCAAATCCAGCTCTCTTGTGCGTCCTCAAGCTTCAGTTGCAATCGCACAGACTCACTTTCTCCACAGCATCTGCGATATCCAAGAGAAATTTCGTCCCGCAATCTTCCAATACGACAAAGTGTCCGTCTTCACCATTTCCCTGTCCCTCCACCTCCCAAGGACCGACCCTGTCTAACACGTCCTATCTAGCATCTCAACCGCCCAAAAGCTGATCCGAGCCTGCACGACCCTCTCCATACCCATCTACGCCACCACCCAATCCTCCGCTCGCCTTGGTCCTCTCTGCTCCGAACTCACCAACCCAAATGGCACTCCCATCTACTCAATCGACAAGACCGCCTTTTCCATGATGGTACCAGAGCTCCGCTTCATCCTTGCGCAACGCTCGCCCGACCCGTATCAGGTTGCCATCGTTGGCATTGAGAGTCATATCTGCGTCACGCAGACGGCGCTGGACCTGCTGAGTGAGGGTCATAGGGTGTATATCATCACTGATGGAGTGAGCTCTTGTCATGAGGGGGAGAGGGGGGTCGCGCTGCAAAGATTGAGACATGAGGGGGCAATCGTCACGAGTAGTGAGAGCTTCTTGTATGAGTGCATGGGGGATGCTAGTATACCAGAGTAAGTGGTCGCTTTGGATATGCAAGGCAAATGGCTGATGATACATTTGCAGATTCAAGGCTATCGCTGGTTTGGTGAAGGAGACGAAGGACGGGACAAGGGACGCTGTGCAGACACTGTGTAAGATGTGAGCGCAACGAGAATCGATAATGCGAAAAGAAGAAGAAGGCAAGGATGAAGAAGCTTGACCGCAATGAAGGGCTTGAGTGAAAGACTCGCCATTTGTTCATGAGTCTGTATCTGTATTTGATTCTGGGTGCATGCAGTACACCTGAATACCTTTCTATTGTACATATCTATGCAAAGCCTTATAGCAAAGCTACAGCTTACGCCCGATGCCATAGAGTTAAAGTCTTTTGATTGCGGGAGACGCACAAGCACATGCCATCAATCCGTTGGTGCAGAAGTCTGCTTCTGACCTGAGTTCAACCAGCCGAAGGCCGATGCGCCTCCAATGGGATTCGAAGACCGAGGCTTGTTTGTTGTAGATTGAAGCATTGGCTTACTTGCATCTCCCGAAAAAATCTTTCGATCAGTAGCACTGGCAGGACTCTCATCAGATCTACCAGAGCGCGGGGGAGCAACATCAAACCCGACCGACTGTTGAGCAGGAGCTGCGCGGGAAGTGCTGACTCGCGTGGGCCTGAGCACTTTCATCGCCCTACCACGACCTGCCCGTTGGTACACAGAATTTGAATTGGTACTTGACACTGATGCATCAGCTTGATTAACCGATGTAGAATCTCGCCTCCAGGAGCCCCAGATAGTACTGCTTTCCGATTTTGTTGGTGTATCCGGGGTGGTTCCATTCGTCAAGCTTTCCGAATCTTTGAGATCATCACTTGCTCTGATTGACAACGACGGGTGGTTAGTTGCACGATGCGCAGCAGTCCTTCTTTCCTCCCCAATAATCGAAGGCGAGAAAGTGGCTGGTGGCGGCATGGTGCTGCTTGCTGTCTGCCTCTCCGATTCTTCAATCTGTGAATCAGGCTTCTCAAACAGTTCCACCACTTCTGACTCTTTGGCCTTTCCATTCGTGTCCAGTACTTCACCCTCCTGGCCAGGCACATCCACAATAAAGGATTCTGAAGAATTGTCGTTGGTGATTGTCGTTTGCAGATTTTGGTAGAGAGCTGCGTTTTCCGGACGAACCAAGGGTACGGACAGCTTGTTGCGATCGTCGTCGAACAACGTCAAGCGGTCAAGGGAGAAGTGAATGTCCGCATTACGAGAACGAAGTACGTCGCAACCAAGTATTATCTGGATAGCTTCCACCTTACCTTGCGATTCTTGGACGACGAATGAAGTCGTGAGAGTAGGCAACGACGGAGCAGGACTACTGGAACGAGAGGATGCGGTCTGAATCGTAGCTTCTGGGAGGTAGACTGGAAGCTTGATAATTCGCTGTCCATCCCGATCCGTTGTGATCTGATCCTCATACCCCAAGCGAGATATCAGACTAAAACTTAAAGTCGATTTGTAAGAGGCAGTACAGACTGCAGCGTACAGCAGGGACTCATTGGAGAAGTGGGTAGCCAGCCAGCATCGAATGATCGATGGGACAGGTCCCAAAATGAAAAGACCAGGAGGAGGACCTACTGGAATGAAGGCTGGGACGGTAGCCGACAGAGAACGAGGCTCGAAACCAAAGCTACTTGCTCGAGCGGAGTGAGTAGAGCTTTGCCTGCCTTCTGATTTGTGTGAGGAAGAACGCTCAGTCATTGCCAGACTTCCAAAGGCGCTGCTAGTCCTCATCGGAAGGAATTCGGTGGATGATCGCGAACCGGCACCGAAATGGCCGTGCATTGCACTCTCATCGAAGCGGACGCTATTTGCTCTGGAAGCACCTCGTCTTGGCTCATCGTCCGTGTCCAAGTGTAGGCTCCCTGTCAAGTTTGACTGGTCGGCATCGAAATTCTTAAAAGCTTCCGCAGCAGGATTATAACCTTGGTCTGTACAGTAAGGACGTCAGTGATATCCTGATCATGACCGTGCGTTGCCTACCTTGCTGGGGTGTTCCGTTCGTAATGCTTGGAAAAGGAGATTGACCGCCCCACACTGACTTCAAACGGGTATCGTTGTCCTGACGTTGCTCGAGGCGCATCAAACGGTCAGCGTGTTCTGCTTGTGTTGCGTAAACGTTCTTCATCTCGTTATGCAAGCGCCAAAGATCGTCTTTAGAGGCTAGTCCGTACTGCGAATCCATCCCCAAGTGCTTCAAATGGAAACGCTCGGGCAACCCTCAAGGTGTTGAGCGCCCTGGTCTCTGTCATCTATGCCAAAGCTGACCCGTAGGTGCGTATTAAACGGTAGTCTGCTTGTGCGACTTCTGCGCGGAGAACATTCAGGATATAATGCTGTGGCCCTGCTCTTCGGTCTCCACTCCCACCCGTTTGCCCAAGCGGCGAAAGACCGACCACCGCCTGTTTGCTCAATACGATGAGGGTTCCTGAGTCAGATATGCCTCCAAGTCGATGTCCGTATTGAGTTTGAATTATGATGTATGGCGTTGGCGCTCTCGGCGTCTTTACCAGCACAGGCTGGTATAATAAACAGACTCGTATGACCGACGGACAACACCGAATTCAAGGGCTGGCTGCTACGCGGCGCTGATCTGATATAGAGCGGCCTTGGAGCGGACGGGACCAATGGGACCGTCGAAGCTATACCGTGGAAGGTTATTGCATCAGCAACAGTCTTGGTCGTCTCAGTCGGCTTGAACTTTAACTGCCTGGATAGTCGTTGTGTCGAAGGTAGGACAGGGATTCAGGGGAGACAAGGTACTGTCTTTTCTTCCAATTCTTGAGTGTGAGCTGTTTGAGAGTAGAAGTAGTCTCGCCTACGTGTGTGATTGTAGGAAGGGAGAAGATGATGGGAAATATTCTGAAACAAAGTCACAGATTCATGTGAAAGACGCTAAGTTTCGTCTTGGCGGATCAATCAGAGATATACCCTAGAGTTGCGGAAGTGGATACCATCATTGTCTATTGAGCAGATTTAGTACAGTGCGATCAGTGTGTTCGAAATTGGTTGTCTACAGTACACGTAAGTACGTGAGGAATACCTTGTGCGAGTGTAGGATTCTTCCACCATGTCTGATATTTACTTGTCAGGGTCCAGATGCATCGCTATGAGTTGCCCCGCAGTGTCCTCTGGACGCCAGACCATGCACGAATCATCGCCGAGACTGATTGGCACTGCTCCCTTACATAGAAATCACAGCCTGGCTCCAGAGTAACTACTGGCAATTTTGTTCAGTCAATGCACATCCCATTCACATAGAGGCGTGTGCCAAATGTTCGCTCAGTCACTATGCCATTCTATACTGAGAGACCCAAGGCTAAGATCACTTCCAGCTGTTTGAAGGCCTAAACTCTCGGCGAACCCATATGATAAAGCAATTGATGCTGCTCAGCAAATCTTGGGGTTATTGATCCGCCGCCCATTCACGAAGGATTGCGAGAACAAGTTTTCAGGCGGAGGGAGCCCTAATAGTGATACGAATTGGGAAGAGAACATTCCCTCGAGATGCAGGGGCCGAGCAAAGCAAGTGGTAGCCATGTTCTAGCGTCATCCACACCTCGACTTCCACGTCCTCCCACTCCGTCAGCAGACGTGGGCATATCTGCTGGTAGCGGAGAGTCATACGCAGATCCAGGAGTCGTTCCGGACTCGGACAAGCTTGACGTCTTTACCTTGACACCTCTTGCAGCTCTGAAATTGCTTTGTAGATCAATTGAGACGTTGGTCCGGATCACTGGTGACGTTCCACCTACGCCCCCAATTAGCCAACCAACAACCCCAAACCTGGGGGTCATAGGCGCAGACAAAGCGAATGCCGCCTATCATGCGCAGGAAGGTACTCATCAGAAGCTGCTGGAGGGTGTGGGGGATCTTGATGGTGTACCAGCAAAGGCGAAGACACCTATTGGTAGTCCAGAGGCTCACCCTACGGAGCCGCTACATGTCATTGGTGCAGATGCGGAGCCATTGAACATCCAGCGCGGAGCCATCGCTAGGAAGCTCTATTCGAAAAAGCCCCCAGCAATCAGTCTTGACAGATACCTTCTGCGCCTTCATGAGTACTGCCCAATGTCCACAGCGGTGTACCTTGCTACTAGCCTATACGTTTATCGTCTGGCAGTGATTGAATGTATCATACCTGTGACTGCTCGCAACGTCCATCGCTTACTACTAGCCGGATTGCGGGTCGCTATGAAAGCCCTGGAAGATCAGAGCTATCCCCATCGACGATTTGCAAAAGTAGGAGGTGTAAGTGAGCCAGAACTTGGAAGATTGGAAGTCAGCTTTTGCTTCATCATGAATTTTGAGCTGAAGGTGGATGAGAGGATGCTTCTGGCGCACGCCAAAGCAATGGGAGACGGGACAATGCTATACAAGTACCCACCGGATATCAGCCACAAGTGCCTCCGCTCAAGGATAGGGGTGAAGGAATCATTGAATCAATTCAATCACTAGTCCTAACTACACGAGAAGCACCTGCCATTGCTTGGGTGATCGGAACAAGCCATTACACAGAGCTCTCCACAAGGCCCGCGCGACAGTGTATTCCGTCCTATAACATCAAATTCGCTGAGTGACGGTAAAATACACTCTCGGCACAGCAGAACATGGACGGAGTTGGACCGCTAGGGAGCAGGCGGGTTATTTGGATCAAGTCCCCTGGCTGAGATGCTTCTCAATATCATGACGACGCATTCGGGACACAGACAGGTCAGTCCGTCAAACTCCAACGACGCCGTGTGTTTGCGTCACTCGATGCAGGAAGTACATCGATTGAGAATAATTCGTGGATATTTAAGGGACATGCCTTTAAGGGGCGCAAAAACCGGTCCTGCGAAGGACCGGTACTACAGTTGTAAATTGAAAGGACTCAGGTCGAGATGAAAGCAAAGTTATGTTCGAGAACGTAAGAGGATATGATAATAGGAGCTCGGCGACTGGGGGCTCCGATTAAATTACACATTGCTCTATTGAATAGATTATATGTATAAGATCTGCTGCAAAGGAAAACCCTTTCCTGAAAATGCTTGACATCAATTGGCCGCTAACTGTAATACTTAAGGTAGCTTACGCTTAGTCAGTATCTCTTGGCTTCTGGTACAATCAACTTTCAACATCGTGAACTGATTCTCGAGAGCACACGTCCAGCGTTCCTCACGATCAAAGGTCCGGCTTCTAGTCATTGGTGGAGTAGGCTGTCCTTCCTTTTACCTACAGTCACGCCCACCAGCACGTCTCCGCCAGTCATGCTTATCCGGCTTTTCCTTCCCCTGGTCGCCGTGGCCCCCTATGCTTTGGCCGATGTTACATTCACATCCCCTTCTGCAGGAGCAATATTGCAAGGAGGCTCGGTGATCAAAGTCCAATGGAAAGACTCAGGGACGTCCCCGCCAATCAGCGACCTCCAGGCATACCAATTAATTCTCTGCGCCGGCGGTAATGAAGCTACAAGCTTTGTACGTGGTTTGCAGAGCGAAGTTAACTCCCTCATGCTTGTACGACGTTGGCTGATCTATTTCGAACTACAGACTCCACTAACGTCTCTCGCCAATGGGCAATTCAGTACCGGAAATGCAGCTTCCGGAACAGTATCAGTGGGTGTGGGAGGCACCGATACCAATGCATAGTATGAATATCAACTACACATTCATCTCTTGACGCTGACTGATGTACTTCTAGCTTTCTTAAGATGATATCGTCCGCTACTGGGGGTACGGTGATCAATTACTCGGATCGGTTCTCACTAAGTGGAATGACTGGCACATTTGCTGCAAACGTTAAGACTGGCATCAAAGGAGTCACTGGGACCGGTGGACCAGCAACAGAGAACAACGTCAACCCAAACGCAGCTGCTGTCCCTGCTGCTGGGAAGGCAGGTGGGCCTTACGCCGTGACCTATACAGCGCAAACTGGCCTAACGAAGTATGCTCCAATGCAAGGTAAACCTGGGACGAAAATCACCGCGAACAAACCGACCCCTCAATATCCAACAAGCTCGGTGAAGATCGCCAAGACATTCTTGCCAACCCCAAGTCAGCTCACCACGATGACCGTCAGTGCTACATACAGTGTTTCGAGTAGGGAGAATACAGTACGTTCTGCAAGCAAGGAATAAGCTCTGCTTTGCGCCTGTAACTGACGCAGACGTAGGCTTCGCCAGCTCCCGGACCCCTCCATGATATGCAGAAATACTTGGCCAGATGGAGGGACTGAAAGCGTGTCGAAGTGGTCTTAATTGCAGTTGCTGCGTTTGAGCGAATGGATCATATCAATAGATCTATCCTGCACGGGAACCAACGAGGGCGTTCAACTTCAGGTGGAAGATTCGGCGTTCAGCGCTGGATTTGTAGCCTTTACCATCGTTTATAACATAAAATTGAAGACAATGCTCGCATAAATCTGCACTAGCATTGAAATCTGTACTGCAGCCTCTGAGCTATAGAACAGTTTACCTGAGCGGTTAAGCAAGCATGGGACCCCAGGTATGAAAAGAAGTCCCCGTATTCTATAAGCGACGATCCGTTGCCAACTATACACCAACCATGGATAACGACGACTCGATATTGAATGGCAAATACCCCGCTAAAGCACATTGTGCAAAGGTTGCAGACCATATTAAAGACAAAATCCAACACAATGGGCCTACGAGAATCTACCTCGAAGGGCAAAAAAATCGGATGATTGAAAACGGTGATGAGCCCCAACCCTTCAGGTACGCCGATCCACCCATTCTTTGCTCGATTTATTCTGCTCGTATGTACTGACCTGTTGTTCCTAGACAACGTCGACATTTCTTCTACCTTACTGGCTGCGACTTGCCCGACTGCCACCTCGTTTACCACATCCCAAGCTCCCACTTGACACTCTTTATACCACCTCTCGAACCCTCAAGCGTCATATGGTCTGGTATGCCCTTATTGCCCAAAGAGGCCCTCGAAAAGTATGATATCGACGACTGCCGCCCAGTCACAGAACTTCACAAATTTCTTGGAGATAAAGCCCCTGGTGACCTGTCAGAGAAGGAATCCTTCAGCGCGTCGCAACCTTTGACAATCGCTGAAAAATCCCACCTTCCGACCGATCAGTATGAGCAGAGTGTGTTCCTCCCATGGAACTTGGACACTCTGCATGGAGCCATTGACGAATGCCGAGTCACAAAAGATGCGTACGAGATCGCTAGTATACGGCATGCGAACGAAGTTACCGCAGCTGCCCACATAGCCGTAATGAAACGCCTCAAATCTGCAGGAAACGAGCAAGAATTGGAAGCTGTATTCATAGAGCGTTCGATAGCCCTAGGTTGCAAAGAGCAAGCCTATCATGGTATTTTTGGCAGCGGGCACAATGCGGCTACACTGCATTACCAAGCGAACAATCAGCCATTGAGCGGAAGATTGAATTTGCTAGTCGATGCAGCGGCGGAGTGGGAGTGCTATTGTGCTGATGTTACAAGGACGTTTCCACTTAGTGGGACTTTCAACAAGGAAAGCGAAGAGATCTACACAATTGTGAAAAGCATGCAGGATGGTTGTTTGGCCATGTTGAGAGCTGGAGTGCAATGGGAAGAAGTGCATGGGCTCGCTCATGAGATAGCCATAGAGGGTCTCCTAGCTTTAGGCATCCTTAGGGGTGACAAAATGGAGGTCTTCAAGGCAGGAACAAGTGTGGCATTCTTTCCGCATGGCTTGGGGCATTACCTGGGCATGGACACACATGACACTGGTGGACATCCGGACTACAATGATAAAGACAAGATGTTCCAATACCTTCGGGTTAGGGGGAAGTTGCCTGAGGGAAGTGTGATCACCGTGGAGCCTGGAGTCTATTTCTGCAAATTCATTATTGATCCATACCTAGCGGACGAAACACAAAAGCACTTCATTGATAAGGAAGTTTTAGACAGATATTGGGATGTTGGGGGTGTGAGGATTGAAGGTAGCACTGGCTATCATTTTAACGATTGCCTGGCTGATCTAGGACGCAGATGATATCCTCATAACGAAAGACGGTTACGAAAACTTAACGACGGTTCCGAAAGACATCAACGAAATGAAAGAGATTATTGATAGCTGAAGGGTTCCGTTGCTCTTAGCCCATGCCGAAACGCATAATGTTGACGACTGAAGAAAAGACAATAATCTGAAGAATGAGCCCTCAAGACGTCGGCTATCCTATTGTCAGTATTTCCTAAAGCCCTTGTAGGTGTCACAGACGTGGCTTCTCCAATTCAAAGTATTGGAGTGATGGTTAGCCATTCATGAATTGAAGAACATCTGGCTCCGACTTGCAGCTGGTAGCGCACATGAAGTCAGACCTACGATTGCTCTGCCACCAGTGTTAGGCTGCCTTGCTATCTATGTACACAATCAGCAAAAAGCATGTTTTTGGGGAAGCTTGGTGGGACCCCAACGCTTTGTCGACCGTTGGATAGCCAAGGTCAAATTGGCCCTCGCCAAGGAGCCCACGATTATTCTCAGTACTTCTAGCAGCTTCATAGTATCTTACAAGCAAAATTTACTATCAAATATACATTACACTGTCATTCCATATTATATATATACTCTGATTTAGCATGTTTCTTCTTGCATGCTTGCTCTCTTATAGCAAGATGTTACCCTACTACGCCTTACTCACTCTTCTGATCCCCCTTTCCAACTTTTGCAACGCTATGCACACATCATCCGGCATCGACCGCTTGCTCAACTCATCCTCTTTGCCACTCATCACCAACGCCACCCTCTTTTCTCACCGCAAAAAGCCCGGCGACCTCGAACCCATTGCTCCAATCCCTCCTCACATATACGGAGGGCTCTATCCTGCCACCGCAACGGGCGATGTTCTAAACACCACACGCTGCTACTGCGCGTCTCCATCCTGGAAGACCGACCACATCTACGGCTACTACTACCTAATAAGCTACTACAATTTCCACCACCACAGCGTCTACAAATTCGCCATGACCTGTTCCTCCGCCAAAATCACCAAAGTCTCTCTCCCTTACCACGACAACCGCCTCCAACCCGAATGCCTGCGCGTGCACAGCCACGACCGCAAATGCCATCATGTAGACGACAAAGGCAACACCAAAGACACCTTCTGCTACGAGTTCAACGGCGGCAGTCCGAGCGATTTTTATTACTTCAACAAGCAGAAACGTGGTATTCCGATCGGTGGGGTGTGGAGGGAGAGCGCGAACCGGACACTGGAGATCTGCGAGGATCGATGCTGGCATGATGTGGGCGGGCTGCATGCGCTTGATGGAGAGGCGTTGGATGCCATTGTCAATGATCCGAAGGGCGTGGGGCCTGGGGAGTGGAGTCGGATATTGAGTTGGGGTGATACGGATGATATGTGCGAGACTTGCAAATAGGTTTGGGGGCAAAGCTGGGGATAATTATTGTGGTAATGGGTTGACGGGGAGCAGTATATAACGATATGCTGACATTTTGTGGATAAATATACAACGGATATATCGGTTACTTTAGCTCGATATCGTTTGTATGGTAGACTTTTCAAGAAGCCAGTCGATCTTACGAGGTAGTAAGCCAGAGAGTAAGGATTCTGTGCACTGGCTGTAAATATCATTTAAGAAAGAGTCCATCGACACGGGCGTCGTTTATCTAATTCTGCTCAGCCATCATTCTCAGGACCTGCTCACGAGGATACAAGCAAACTACATAGAACAAGACAGTACGAGATAATAGCCACTGACGTGGGAATATCTATATGTTGAGGCGATGGAAGATCACAGATCTAGAGCAGAGAGGCCCATTCAAGTATGTGAGCATCTACAATAATTCATGTAAAAGCTACCTCATCTGTGTCTTAAAAGTGCTACATATCTGACAAATTATCATCGGCCTTCCCAAAATACTCATTTCCCTAAATCATTTCTTGCATCCAACGCACATATCATCGATCTCTGGGTAGTAGGAGATATGACTCCACTCATTGTCGGCAACATTGAACTTGTCCTGTCTCGGTGTCGCATGGTTTGCATGAACGAGGGCGATTCCCTTCATCATATCCAAACCCCCAACCTTATCACTACGGCATATCTTCTCACAAGTTTCCTCCACATGTGCCTCCGAAGCGTGCTTTTCGCCTGGAGAATTCATCGGTAGCCCTCTCATCTGATGGTTGTATTTGAATCTATCCTTCCTCTCTTTGCCATTGAGGATGTAGCAAAATTGGTTGCCGAATTGGTCCTTCATACATTCGTGGTCGTCTTCGCGGGGACGTAGACACATTATCTGGTATGCTTCTGATCCAAAGATTCCTGACCTAGTCATCGCTCCTGAATGGCAGATTCGCTCCAGTAGGAAGCGATGGTTCGTGTGGAAATTGTAGTAGTCCCAGAGATAGTAGTGGCCGAATACATTGTCCTGCCCCCAAGTAGGAGAGGCACAATAGCAGCGAGTGATTCCCAGAGTATCGCCAGTGTGCTTTTCTCGAACTCGATCCGCAAGTAGTCGAAGGGAAGGGCTGCTAGGGTTCGATGAGGGAGGCAAGGTCCATACTGAGGTCGAACCGTTGTACTTGGTCGATTTCGATATGAGCTCCTGTAGATTTACAGGGCTACCAAGAGCTATAAAAGGAAAACATAGCACGAGGAGTGAAATATAGATTAACATTGTGTACGTGGATATTTTCGTTGGTAGTTGATTGCGAACAAGGGATCATAATATCGCTGACGTTTGCTTATGTTTTGCGCTTTCATGAAGAACAAAATATGCGGAGATCCGACGAGTACTTGCGAAGGAGAACAGGGGTTTGACAGGAAGTATAGCTTTGTCCACAAGAAAAACTCGGGGTAAAATCCGATAAGCTTGGCAAGTTCGATGAATCTTGAGGCATTTGGTGGTACCGCTGTCAGGAAGTAGACTAGGCTCAGGCATGCTGTTAGAATAATTAGCAATTTTAGGAGAAGAAATTTCGGCATCGAGGGACTAGGTGCGTACCCTCAGCTCAATCGCATTAGAAATTTCACATTCCTAGTTATGCTTCTGGATACGGCTCAAGTAGTGGTTTTCGAAAATGGCGAGAACAGCAATTCTGCTTCAGTGAAGCGTACCCGAATATGTCCTTCTGGGACTCGACCGTTGAATGATCTAGCCAATTCAATCCATTGATGCATATCGAACCTCACGGCCTCCAAGATTGCCTGCCACCCCTCTTGCTAGCAATTGTGGACCAATGCGTGGAAGAATAGAAATCTCCACTCATGTGTGACTTGCGATACCGCAAAAGAGCGTGAGATAGTAGAGAGTTACACAGAAGGGTAAGGTGAGGGTCCTCGGTTCGTTGCTCACAATGGAGGTTCGCGGACAGCAATCCGTAGCGTCTAGAGCAAGGCACAGCACTATTGACGGAGGTTCGTGCTCCAGGGTATACGGTGGGAACGGCCACTTCAAGAGAGGCAGCTTGTTAGTATCAGAGGTTACTTCCAATCCAGTCCCACCATTTCTTGACGTCGGGTCCATCTGCCCCAAGCACATTGCCGCCACAAACGCTCACGGACACGTTGTATTCTTCCATCTGAGAGAAGTCAAACATGCCGTTCCCACCATCTCCGAGCCATTCCTTCTCTTCGCCCATGTTTGCATCATCCATGCCAATTCCAGAGTCCAAAAGCCCCTTGTTTCTCGAGTTACGAACACTGGAGATCTCGGATTCTAAGCTTGTCTTCACCAAATACGCCGGTAGTGCGGTGAACAGATCGAGCTTATTTGCGGCAATGAGAACCGGGAGCGCGGCCGGTCCTGTAGAAGTTTTGGTGCTCGTAGCTCGCTTTTGTAGCACGAGCAGTAGATCATGTAGATACTCCGCTGATTGTCGTAGAGACTCATTGACGGTTCCGCTACTACCCGAGGATAGGTCTGCAGCATCGACTACGAAGATGATGCCTTTCAGATTTTGTGGCTTGAGGACGCTCTCTAACGCATGGTGCCGTAGCTTCCCATGTCCCGGTGTATCTGCGAGCAGAAACTTCTTGTGAATCTGATTCGTAGAATCATGGGCAGATCTATACTTGGAAGATGCGATAGCTGTTGTCACGGGGAGCGAGACCTCGACCGTCAACGGAGTTTGTGATGTGCGGGTCTCTGCATGTTTACCCCGTTCGAACTGTATGCAGACGTCAGCTAAAGTGTTAATCAGAGTATGAAATCATACCAATGTCAATAAAGCAGTCTTTCCAGAGCCACTGGCGCCAATAAGGAGAAATGAAGGGAGTGTTGTAGAGGAGGTCGAGCGGTAGATAACCAAATGGAGGAATAACGGTATAGAAAGTACAAGCAAGGCGCCAATCAGAATGGCTACAGGGCTTGGCCCCATCACAGATGAGAGCCAACCTTGTGAATTAGTCCAGGACATACTGCAGTGGTGTTTGCTAAGAGCCAAGGTTCAGGTAGTCTAGTGTACCTCAGCTCGCTCAGTACTGACAACCGATAGTTCTATCAGAACCCATAGGGCTGACTCTTTACTGCGAAACCCTTCGAACATCCAGATGTCTGCATCATCATCAACTTATACACGACACCAATATGACCACCGGTAAGTCAAAGAGCTTAGCATTCAGATATGGCATTAACTGTGAAAAGCCCATAGGCCTACATTCGACCCGGTAAGCTCTCAAAGGATTGCTCTAGGCTTCGAGCTGAGCTGTTTGCTGTGATTTAGGCTCGTGGAAAGGAAGCCCAGAGAGGGGTAGCATATCATCAACGACTACTACCGGCTCACACGCAACTTAAGACGAGGTATAATTTACCGATCATTCCGATCACTCACAATTGACGAAAGGAAAGGCAGCCCGGTCAAGGAGGAGATGCTGATCCGCAAACTCAAGACCTTAGAGCGCAGCTTCTCGAAGCAGAAGCCGCCCATTTCCAGAAGACCAGTCCCCCGACGATCAAGGGTCTAGATAAGAGCACGACATCGAAGCGCCAATTAGAAAGTGGCCAAAATCAAGGAAATGGTGGAGAAGAAGATCTCAATGCGAAACGTCGCCGAATCTTGGAAGAAACTAGAGACGTAGATGCCGACTCGGGTGGTTCCAGTAGCGATAGTAGCGAAGAGAATAGGTATTCTACCTGCGGTCTGTACTACCCGCATGCTTACACAGGTTTGCTCAGCGATGACGAAGAAGATGAGACTGCGGAATTACTTCGAGAACTTGAGAAGATTAAGCGAGAGAGGGCAGAGCAAAAAGAGAAGGAAGTAAGTCAAAGAGATCAAGTCCATCAAAGATGAACACTGCTAAGTTCTAATCCCAGGAGCGTGAGAAGGCTACAGAGGAGCAAGCACAGCGGGAAAAGGATATCGCTCTCGGCAATCCCCTCCTCATGCCTACGAAAGACACAGTGACCAAGCGAAGGTCCGCGTGTTGTTTGTCATGCTGTTCAAGCTCGAGATCGCTGACAGAATCTGTAGGTGGGATGACGATGTGGTATTCAGGAATCAGGCTAGGGGAACCGAAAACAAAGGCAAGAAGGAATTTGTCAACGTAAGCATCTTTCTCCCGGCATCCTTGAGACTGAATCTGATACGTATTGACTAAGGATCTCCTTCGCTCGGACTTCCATAAGCGCTTCATGGTGAGCACTCAACCCAGGCGGCTACCCATAGACGCTGGCACTGACCGATATAAAGAGCAAATATGTTCGATGAGCACTTTTTGTGGCTCTCTTGGCCCCTGAAATAGTGTTCGCTCACTATCACTGCAATTGGTAGTAAGGAAGTACATACGAGAACCCTGCTGGGGGCACCGCCAGTCTTGTCGTGAGAATACACGGTAACACGGAGGCATGCAGGATGGCAACAATACTCTACCCCATGGTGTATGGACACGGCAAACACAATGACCTGGATTTCACGATGGCGAGGCTGAGGAGTGATCTTGATGTCACAGGCTGTTAGAGATACCACTTGTTGTCTACTACAATTTGGAATCGAGGTTACACATCCGCAAATTTCAGCTGCACTGACAGCCCAACCACGATCACCATCATGCATGGAAATCTGAAGACCAATTCATTTTCACAAGCAAACATGCAAGTCACCGTCGGTACCACATCATGGCCTGGGTGCCGGGTTAGAACTCAAAGTCGGAACGTGAGGAGCTGTTTTAGCTGATTGGCTTCTACCTCCTACCTTGCCTGCTTTAGGACATATTGCACCATTTCGAAGCGAAAGCCGCGAACTTGCGGATAGGCGTGGCGGTTGCTGCCAACTATCGTGAATTCTTGCCCCCGTCCTCCTACACGCTACAACAAAGGGCCAATGTCGTTTTCTGTATCAACAGGTCAGGTGAATGAGGCGGGAGGCTGCATTGACCCAGGGTCAGGAACCTTGAAATTCGTCACTGAGGCTGCTTCAAGGCAAGGTTATTATCGATCGCAGTCGGGTGCGGGGTCTCGTTCGAGGGGCAAGATGGAGAAACAGGCTTGCGGCACATGCTGTAGCCAAAGAGAAGCATGGAGCGATCAGTTTGATCGTCCTCTTGCCAATTCACTCTCTTGCATTCCCTCTGCCAGGATTGCGCCTTCGCGCCTTCATTCCATTGACCCCGCCAAGCCGACTTATAAACCTCTGTCTCCTACCACTCTTCACCTTTTTGTATCTCACTTTTCGAATTCCTAGAACACTACATACTATCCAATCGGATAAGACATATATTCGAACTCAAATCCACTGCTATCACCTCAGCCAAAAATCATGTCAGGGTACGGTGACAACCAAGGCGTACGCAACTACCAATCCCCATCATCCATTGGCCAGCATTGCTGACCCTTACAATAGAGCGGGGGCTATGGTGGAAACTCTGGCGTACGCAGACAGACCGTATTCATCGCATATCTCTCAGAAGGACTGACCCTCGCAATAGAGCGGAGGTTACGGTAATTCAGGTTCGGGCACTGGAGGCTATAGCGTAAGGCATCATCATTGCATGTCCTATTTCTGCATATCTTATTGACATCCTGATACAGGATCAGCAAGGTAGTGGCTTGGGAGGCCGTAGTGGAGGCTACGATGATGTGAGTCAAACAACAGGTCTGTCGCAGTTCCAGACATTGTGCTGAAACTTACTCGCAGGATCAACAAGGCTCAGGACTCGGCGGCCGCGGGCAAGGTACGGGAGGCCTAGGCGGGGGTCACTCATCGGGCTATGGAGGTGGCCAATCTGGCTCTGGCAACGGACTCGACTTTGACTCCTCAGGTGGGGGCCGCGGCGTTGATTCAGGCTCAGGCTCCTACGGCGGAGGCTCTTCAACTGGACTATCTGGCCATTCAGGCTCAGGCTCAGGCACCTACGGTGGAGGTTCGTCAGGCCGACTCGGCGATGAATCAGGCTCGGGCTCCTATGGCGGAGGTTCTACAGGCCGGCTTGGCGATGAATCAGGCTCGGGCTCATACGGCGGAGGTTCTACAGGCCGACTCGATGATGATTCAGGCTCAGGCTCTTACGGCGGGGTTTCTTCAGGCCGGCACGGCGGTGATTCAGGCTCGGGCTCCTATGGCGGGAACCAGCGGTCCGGGAACGATTCTGGAGATTACGGACGCGATAGCGGTTCTGGTATGAAACCTCTTCTATCTCCAATGATCATCTGCTTACAGATTTGTCACAGGCGGCTCTACCAAAGACAAGTTGATGGGTAAGGTTGAGGGCCTCATGGGAAAGAAAGGCAACCACTCAGGCGGGGACAGTGGGAGCTACGGCGGTGAGAGTGGAGGACGAGGAGATGGTAGCAATTATTAGGTGTTAGACGACACCTCGCCACCAACCTTCATCCAAAGGTTCGATGCTAGCTCGAGAAAGAGGATAGTTGGCTGTTGTATGCTTTAGTCTCCAGAAAACATAGTGAATCAGAGAATTCAGATTCCAGCATGCGATACCAAGATTGGGACTCCGTAGGTCCTTCAAGCAGCTCATCCGATATCCAATTGCAATTACCATACCCCATGTTTTGCTGCATGTACATTTCACCTAGGGAATGCCAAGCGATTATACTCGCAGTTTGACGATTCGGATGCCCGTCACATCGATAAATACTTGATTTGGTCAACATAGACCTCTTATGTCTATAAGACCACACCCAGCAAAACCAGGTCTGGCAACGATGTTCCCGCAAGTAGCTGCATGAGCCTTGAATGATCAGGTTAGGGATCTTCAGAGCACCTTTGGGAACGAGCTGCGACCTTCTTCGGGTAACATGTGCATCACGTAACCGGCAGCAATTTCATGAGTTACTTATCTGGTATCTCAGCGTTATTGAATGTAGGACTCGGTCAATCAGGCTTTCTTGGCTAACAACCTGATATCTTGTTGCAAAGCCTGCAATCCTCATTCGTTGATTGGCTAGACCAGCCATATCTTATTCTAGTGGCTTGGCATCATGGCCTGCTTTCTGCTGCACAAAACAACCTCTTAGATGAACAACCTTCCAAACAAGATGATGTATTCCCCGGCGATGATGAGGATCTTCGATATATGTATGACTCTGGCATATGTGCTCTGACGCAGTTTGTGTTCCTCAAAACTGGCCAGGCTTTCACTTTCAGCCATCATGCAAGGAGTCGACTGCGTAGCATAGGAGCATAATCCACAATCTTTACTATATCACAAACAATGGATCCCAATCAGCGCACCACAGGTGCTCTTGTAGGTAATTATGCCGTCTGTTCGACTTGTTCTCTTCAAGAGTCATTCGTTCATCACTCCCAATTCCAAGCGTTGGCACGAAAGCAACACTGACACGGTATATATTCAGAGCGCGCCAATGCCGACATAGCGCAGTTGCTCCGGCGCTTCGAAAACATTGTCGCATTCACGCCCGTAAGGATTGCCTTGATTCTTGCCTTCATGTTGATCGTTTTTGAGTTGATGCGTGTGGAGTTTTGGTCCGGGCTGGGGTGGGGATGTCTGGGTAGTGTGGTCCTGTGTGCCATTCTGGGGATCTGAAGTGGATCTTCACACGCAGAGGTGATAGATCTGTCCCCAAGATTCTCAGGAAAATTACTGGCAAGGATAGAAGATGAGAAGAGTGACTATATACTGATATTGGGGGTATAGAACGAGAATCGAAACACAACGGCTGTTGGGGCGTATCAGATGGAGGTTGAGACTGCTGCTTTGGTATGTGTGCCTCATCTTCTTCATTTCTATACAATTCTATGAGATTGAGATGTTTTCATTGCGGTCCATCCAATCTCCCTGAGCCTATATTCCCAAAATACAACATGTTATATCCAAAAAACTTCTCATTGTCGAAGACAATCTCACCAAGCTCAAATCTCCAGGTCCGAGCAGCAGAGGACATATTGTCTCTCACACGCATACTCAAAGAATCATGGCTTTTTGGCAAACTCGAGACCGTAAGCACCAGCGACGCCGAGGACCGAGCAGATGAGGCTGCGCGGAAGGTAGCGGAGGGATTGAGTAGACTCCAAAGCAGGCAGGACGAAGCCGGAACGCAGCCCTTGAGAGAACAGGCAAAGGCCATCGATAGCGCCAGAGACGGGAAAACCGAAGATGGCGGAGTTTCATAAATAATCAATATCAATTATGTTAGACATAAACCCTAAACGCCCATATTCCCACACCAAACCATGTCCACCCCACCCTCCTCAATGCCACCGCCCCTCCCCCCCCTCACCCTAATAGTAGCAACAACGCCCACCCTCGGCATCGGTCTCCGCGGCACCCTCCCCTGGCCCCCTCTAAAACCCGACCTCGCCTTCTTCGCTCGCGTGACGAAACGTGCCCCCCTCCACAACGGCCCACGCCCAGCGCGGAAGGTAAAAAATGCAGTGCTTATGGGCCGCAAGACGTGGGAGAGTATACCAGAGAAGTTTCGCCCGTTGAAGGGGAGGATCAATGTGGTTGTGAGTCGGAGGGTGCAGGAGCTGGGGTTGGGGGATAAGGAGGGGGATGGGGAGGGGAATGTGGTAATGGGGGTGGGTAGTATTGAGGATGGGTTGAGGAGGCTGCAGGCTTTGTATCCTGCACCAGATCCCGGGGGGGAGGGACAGGAGCGGAATGGAGGGGTAGGAGTGGTGGAGCTGGGAAGGGTGTTTGTTATTGGGGGGGCGGAGATCTACGGTCATGCGTTGCGGATGGTGAATTGTGAGAGGGTATTGTGGACGAGGTTGGGGGGGGAGTGGGAGTGTGATACTTTTTTCCCGGAGGGCGTTTTACGGGTTGAGGGGGCTGGGGATGCGGGTGGGGATGGGCGGAGGTGGGTTAGGAGGGGGGTGGGGGAGATGGAGGAGTGGGTTGGTGAGGAGGGGGTTGGGGGGGTGAGGAGGGAGGGAGAGGTGGAGTTTGAGGTTGTTATGTTGGAGAGGGGAAGGTGATGAGGGTGGGAATCTGTTATTGGGGAGAGCGTTGAGGCGTTTCGCTCTTGAAGAGAGTTTGTATGAGGAATTGGGGGGACGGAATGGGCTTCCATGAGGTGCCATCATGAGGGAGATATACTACCCATCCAACAACATCCACATAAGGATCACTTCCAATTCTACCGCCCTAGCTGGCTAGGCCTTCAATCTTAGCTACCAATACACTTGCTGGGAAGGGTAGCGCAGAGGCGAACAGATGACCTTTCTCGAAAGCGTCTTACAATCCGGACATCGATATGCCAGCCTCATCTGCTGTCCCTTTCGCTTGCCTGCCTGAGAAAAGGTGGAAAAGCTAATGGGAAATCTTGAGCAACCCATCTTCGCTGCGGTGGGTCGTTTGAGCAAACGGAGCTTTTGATCGTGGAATAGGACAATTCTCCAGCTCAGATTGCTTGCATCCTGCAAAGACACGTTGATATCTTGGCCGGCTTTTGGCGAGTCCGTGTGGATTGTGTTCCTTAGAAGAGACAGGCGATAATCGCAGTCAAGTGATTTCCCACACTGTGATCGGTCTGACAAGCTGGCTACCAGTCACAGCAGATCAGTCGCAAATGAGCCGATGGGGGTCCGTGATCTTGAGAGCTATTTATGAAGTAAATGGTGAAAATCGACGTGTTGGCCAGCGTTGTTGACCTTATTAAGCTAGATGTATGTTCGAAGAAGCTCACATCCTCATGGAAATGTTATGACACCCCCTGATTGTGTACTGCGCATTGCACATCGCATGGGGATGGCTGGAAAGTCTGATCGGCACGATGTCAAGCATATCCCATATGTAGAGCGTGCAAACGTGCCGGCCGCCTCGGAAGAAGGCGGTCTCTGGGACGTAGTGAGTCTCCAAGCCTCCATTGGTAAAGGCCCGTTGCCCTTAGTCAACCATTCGTGTTTTCTGGTCTGATGGTTTCCATTAAAGATGTCTTCCTTTCCGCGACTTTCGTGGATCAGGTCATCGGTATTGTCTTTCGCGAGACTACTCCTGAACAATCAGTCTGAAACGTTTGTTGAATCTTGCACAGGTGGCACTTCGTCAATTTCAAGGTGACGGATCGCGACTCGAATGAGATACGTATCGTATTCATCAATCATTGATTGGTCTACGCCAAGCTCGTCGTCTAGGACACCTCTGTCAATACCTGAATACTTTTCCACGATGCCCAGGAAGAATCTCTTAATATAACTCTGTCGCAGCACGATTTGCTCGAGATTCGAAACATTTAAGGCTCAGTTAGCTATTGTGTGTTCATACCTCCTGCTTCCGACTGCTCCTTAGGAGAGCTGCATGTTAAGCATGTGGTAGGACTAAGTTTGTTCGAGACTCCTTTAGGCTCCTTTTCTGCAAGCCATCGGCATGATAAATGGTATTCTCTTGTTCCTTGTTCCGGTGTGAAACTCGATCTCAAAGCCCCTTTGGAAGTTCCAAGCCATCTGGTCCGGCTTTGATGGTTGACAAGTCGCGTCCTAAGTCTTCAATCGGGACTGTCTTGAAGAACGGGAAGCCGTGACACTATTTTCGATGCCTGAGGGCTGGAATGGAGGCTGTAAGCTATGGATTTTGGGAAGGGGGCTGTCCACAATTCGGCATGGCTCTCCGCCGGCAGCGCCAAGAGCGAGTAGAATACTTTACTTAAGTAAGGTAGACACGTAGAATTATGCTGTAGGGCTCTACCAACTTCATAACTTGCCTCCTTCAACAATGAGCAGTATTGCTAGCGAGATGAAATGTCGATGCAAAGACTCAGTGCAAAGCATGCTATTACAGAGGATGTCCGATCTTGTTTCAAGGCCGCCACAGCCCCCAGAATTGAAACCAAGCGCCTTGGCCGCCTGTCTGCCAAGGACGTACTACTGGAATGAGTTGTTAAGTATACAAGCTATATACTCTCCTAAAGCTGGATGCCCGTTCCCTTTACCAACTTCTCAATACCCCGCGCTCTGTCCAACGATGAAACAAAATCGGGCAAGCCGAACCATCCTGCACTGTTGATCTTTTGTCTTCTAAATGAACGCCTAACCACTGTCCGCTATTACCATTCCAACTGCTGCAAACATGTTCAAGAGACACCGGAATCCAGGTCTCGATCGCTCAGGAAGCGTACGTACACAGGATGTCGAAATGACGAACTCAGCCGAGAGGCAAGAGGAGAAGCCTGCCCACCACACGCATATGCCAGTATTCAATCATAACGGGCACAAGGTTACACGGGGTATTAAGCCAGACGGTGAAAGTGGAAGGGCGTGGATACACCCATGGCACTTCCTGAGGATTTGCTTTCGATCCACGAGTCACGTATCGATGGCGGTCAACGGACTCTGGCCGTTTGTGCCTGCGGCGATCGTAATGCATTTCGTCCGGCCAGAGCTCCATCTGTGGAACTTTGTCCTGAACTATATCGCCATGGTCCCAACTGCGAATTTGATTGGATTTGCCGGACAAGAGTTGGCAAGGAAGTTGCCGAAAGTCATCGGTATGCATGTTCTCTGTCTGTTCAGGCAATCGCTTCCCACGTCAACAGTTCATGCATAGACACACTCGATCAAAAGCACCATACTGATAAGATCTTAGGCGTCCTACTCGAGACTTTTCTAGGCGGGATGGTCGAGATCGTCCTCTTCATGGTATTACTCCACAAAAACAATGCCGACAACCTCCTCATCCCTGTTATCAGAGCGGCCATACTGGGCTCTATCCTCGCGAATTTGTTGCTATGTTTGGGTTTCTGCTTCTTCATAGGTGGTCTGCGACGCACAGAGCAGGAATTTGACGAGGTCATCAGTGAGGTCGGCAGTGGATTACTCTTGATGGCTGGCTTCGGGCTCCTTATACCTTCTGCTTTCTTCAATTCCCTCAATGGGTCTTTCCCTGAAGCCATCCTTAAGGAGAAGGTCCTTAACATCAGCCGAATAACTGCAATCATACTCCTGGTTGCTTTCTTCATGTAAGTGATTCCATCTTTCCTTCGAACAAAAGGCTGACCTGCATAGTTATGTCTACTTCCAATTGCATACCCACCATGGCATATACGACGAAGTCCTCGAACAAGACGAGCAACGTGATCACGATAGACATCTAGACCTGTTGAAAGATAAGCTCACCCTCACCGAATGCGTAGTGGCACTAGTTATAGCATTGACGTGTGTGTCACTGCATGCCGTGTTCTTAGGTAATGTCTCCTCTGCTTGGGGCCTTCTGGCTGTGGTGCAGAAATTTGGCTGACTATTTGAAAACTAGTCGAATCAATCGAGTACATTGTCACTGAAAAAGGCGTTAGCGACGCATTCATGGGCCTCATTTTAGTGCCTTTGGTCGAAAAGGTGGCTGAACACCTCACAGCTGTGGATGAAGCGTGGGACAATCAGATGAATTTCGCACTAGCACACATTCTTGGGGCTACGGTTCAGACAGCTTTGTTCAATTCTTCGCTCGTGGTAATTGTTGGGTGGGGTTTGGATAAGGCTATGGACCTGAATTTCGAAACTTTCAATATAATAGTCCTCATCCTTGCGATCATCGTGGTGGGAAACTTTCTCCGAGACCAGAAATCGAATTACCTGGAAGGTTCATTGTGCATCCTGATATACACCCTCATCGGTATGTTCTCTGCCTTTGGTGAGAGTTATCGAGCTAACCGCAGAACTAGCCATTGCAAGTTGGTATTATCCTAACCCTAGCAAGGGGAATACGAATGTCGCCGATAGCAAGCCCGGGGCATAGTAGGAGTGCGGCCAGAAATTGTTGTGGGGAATACTTTAACAGAATACATGAGCATAGCGATGAGCGTGACATTTCAAGCGTTACTAGCGTAGTAAGACATCTTGTGATCATTGTATCGAGCATTTTTAGGGTAGTGAGATAAGTATCGATTTTTATGCTGATGAATTGCGATGTATTGGACGCGTTGTTCTCGTTTGAATGGCATACCTCATATTGTCATCTAGTCTGGGGCATCGTCGGATCACGCATAAGCCCAAGGACTCACTGGTGACTGGCCACTGATATTGTTAAGTACTCTGAACTCCAGCACTGTTCGAGAAGCCTCCCGTCTCCAGCTACCTTATGATTCGAACATAGTTGGCCAGTAAGAAGTTGATCCTCTCCGTACCAGATAATGCTTGGGTCCGCGGCTAGCATCGGTGCTTCCATCGTTCATCACTGTTGGCTTTACTGAACCAACAGATAATTTTGTGTAGAAGGCCAAACCATACGCACTCATGCTCGCACATGGTCACTCGCGCTACTATGTCGACTCTCACACAGCCCAAGATACCGCCGGTAGTGATGGATACAATAACCCAGCAAATTGGGAACACTCCCATGGTCAAGCTCAATAAGATACCTCAAAGTCTTGGAATAGAGGCGACAGTATATGCAAAGCTTGAGTATTTCAATGCGGGAGGAAGCGTCAAAGATAGGATAGCATTACGTATGATCGAGGAGGCAGAACGAAAGGGTCGAATAAAACCTGGGGATACGTTGATTGAGCCTACAAGTGGGAATACTGGTATTGGTCTTGCACTGGTGGCTGCTGTAAAGGGATACAAGACCATTATAACCCTCCCCGAGAAGATGTCACCCGAGAAAGTTGCTGTTCTTCGTTCTCTAAATGCAACCATCATCCGCACACCCACACAAGCTGCCTTTGACTCACCAGAGTCACATATTGGAGTAGCAAGAAGATTGCAGAAGGAGATACCGAATGCCCATATACTGGATCAATATGGAAATCTAGAGAACCCTCTAGCCCATGAATATGGAACCGCAGAAGAGGTGTGGGAACAGACTGGAGGAAAGGTAACAGCCATAGTGGCTGGAGCAGGCACGGGCGGTACAATAACAGGACTGGCGAGAGGGTTGCGGAAACACAATAAAAAAATCAAGGTGATAGCTGCTGATCCACATGGATCAATACTAGCCGTACCGAATACGTTGAACGAAACGTACGCGAATGAATCGTACAAGGTTGAAGGGATTGGGTATGACTTTGTCCCGGATGTCCTAGATCAAGCAACCGTAGACAACTGGTATAAAACAGACGACCGAGAAGCTTTTGCATATGCACGTCGCTTGATAGCTGAGGAAGGACTGTTGGTTGGGGGCAGCAGTGGCAGTGCGATTGCTGCTATGGTGAAGAGCGTTAAGGACTTGGGGCTAGGAAAAGATGACTTGGTGGTTGTCATATTGCCGGACAGCATTCGAAGCTATCTCAGTAAGGTGAGGGTTGCCATTGTAACTCGTCCGATGTGTGATACTAACATATTGCTAGTTCGTTGACGACGACTGGCTAGCAGCTAATGACCTCCTACCTCCAACGCCGCCACCAACCAATCCACCTTCACCCACTCTACCTACACAAGATCACCGCTCGTCAATGTCGACCATCAAAGACAAATCGCCCTTCAGAGATGCCACAGTCCGTACTCTACGCCTGAAACCTATCACCACTGTTACAGCGTCCACGCTTTGCTCCGAAGCTATTGAAACAATGCGTGAGAAAGGCTTTGATCAGCTCCCCGTACTTGCAACCTCTGGCAAAAAGCGACTTCTTGGACTGGTCACGCTGGGCAATATGCTCAGCTGGATTAGCCAGGGTCGTGCAACTGGTAACAGTCCAGTAGAAGATGTGATGTTCAGCTTTAGCAAGATCTCCGAAGTCGTGACGAATCCTCAAGACATCGGCAATCTCGCTTCACCACCGCCGTTAGCGAAGGAGAACTACCACCCTAGTCACAAGCTTGACCACTCAACAAACAGATCGAACGGCGAAGCAGACAACCATGGGGTGTCAAAGAAACGTCACTTTGTCGAGATTACCCTCGATACGCCACTAAGAGCGTTGTCAAGATTTTTCGAGTGGAACAGCGCTGCTGTTGTTACTGAGAAGGAGGATGACTGGATGAAGCCAGTAGCAGTTGTCACAAAGGTTGATTTGCTTGGCTGGCTGGTCCAACAGGCAAAGTTGAACGGAGACTCCTGACCACTTTGCACACCATGATTATAGATTATGTAGCATGCATAGCGTTAGAGGCGTTGGCTTTACGGAGACGCACTGGTTTGTTTTGGATATCCTCAACGATATTTGGTATGCAATTTGTAAAGGATTTCAACCATGTTTCGGTGTGTAATCATGATTAAACGTCGACACAGGGCCCACGGGCCGAATGCAATTCGGCAAACCTTCCCAGAACAATTGCGCAGAAGTCATTACGCTTTCCCGAAGGTATTGGGAAACCAACTCGCAAAGCTCACCGTCAGGTCATCAGGCGAGGTCAATTCTCTTATGGAATGGCCTCAATCACCGTGTGCACAGCATGCCTACGACAGCAATTACGACAGCCCCGCCAGACCACGAGGTTCTATCAGTTCAGGACAGCAAACTTCAAAGTCCATGATACGCCCAGACAACTCTCCACGGCTCATCTTCTCTCAGCCGGTCAAGCAAGTCCACAGCCACTCGCAGCGAAAGATCCACCACTTCCAAGATCTTCAGCCATCTCGAAACCTTCAGAAATCGTCCTCCCAGAAAATACAACTCCCCCCCCTGCCCTCAATCCGATCTCCGGACTAGCGAAGGAGTTGCGGGAGCGGGCAGGCTCATTTACAGAAACTTACGTTGCCTATGGTGCCTGCGAGAAGTTGGTAAAAGAATGTGCAAGACAGTCGGATTATTCAATACCGCAGGCTCATGAGAAGGGTGTCGAAGTTCCACATACGAAGGATGGGGAAGATTTGGGAGTAGGGACTGGATGGTGGTTTGAAAGTGAGCTTCTGCATGGTCGTGTCGAGGCCAGTCCCGGGAGTACTGACAACTTGCCTATTTGACAGCACTTAACCTTACCCCAACCTTCATGATCTGGGCCCAAATTACTATGCTACATATGTATCTCCTAACCTGCCGCCTCCGCATGTTCCCCCCACAGCACGCCTCGACGTGGCACCAACATCTTCTCGATCATTTTTTCTTCTTGGCCGAAGACCGCATGGTGACAACACACAACATGGTCGCTCGCTCGGTCCGCAATAAATACCTCAAAGATCTTTTCGTACAATGGCGTGGACTGATGGCTGGATATGACGAAGGGCTTATGAAGGGAGACGCAGTATTGGCTACGGCAGTATGGAGGAATATATTTAAGGGCGATGAGAATGTGGATTTTAGGAGCGTGGGGGAGATTGTGAGCTATATGAGAGGAGTGCTGCAGGGACTGGAGCAGATGAGCGATGAGGGTATTGCGGGTGGGGAAGTGGTGTTTGGAAATCCAGAGAGTGAACGGGACGGAATACTGGTGAAGAGCCGATTGATGGTACGTTCTTTTTCTCTCCAGCTTCTCACCAACTCGATTTTGATCATGATACTTGAGGCATGTCATGAGGGGTATCACTGCTCAGAATCACTTTGAAACCACCCTTCTATCCAATAAAGTCGAATACTGACTCCGAAGCCATACAGGATGCTCCGGGCCAATTAGCTGGTGGAACGGCGAAGGCTGGTGGCACGTTGAAGGCCATCAGTGATCCGTCGGACGTTGTGTGAATACTCAGTTTTGCTATATCCGTTCAATGAACATATTGCTTTCAAACCAGATCTACGCTCGACTCAATATAAAAACACTACGAGCCATTCCTATAAAGGTATACTTGCCAAACAACCTGATCCTCAGCTCCCACCCAGTTTTAGGGTCTCTTCCTCCTTATGTCGATCTTTCGACACCCAATGCCGTCCCAACATTGAAGGAAGACCTGCTGTGAGCCCTGTTCTCCGTGCTCCACGTCTAATTTATAGCCTCACACCAGCAATAGCAATCACTATCGCAGCTCATGAACGTCGGAAGGAGAAGATACCGGATGTCGAAAACGGTGTCGAGATTACTATTCACGTTTCTGCCCTGCTAGTCGAGCGTTTTCAGCAACAGTGCACGGGGTATTAAAAGCGGTACTCCCTACTGTTTTTCTCAAAACATTCTCTGGATCTCCGCTCTTCTTCTCCTTCACAGGCTACCTTCATCTCTAATTATGCCTCCCATTGTTACTCTCCATAACAGTTTATCTGTTTCGTCTAATATCCCTCTTGCCACTCAGACCTCAATCTATTGTCCGAAGGCCATTCGCTACCGAATATCCGATCGGCAACAGCTTCGGATCGCTGAACCTTGCGTAACATTCGGCAGCTGCATTGACGGTTTCGAAGGGATATGGGAATCGTCGATGATACTATTTTTTCTACGATCTACGAGGTTTTGTGGTGGGTTGTGGATTCTTTTCGAAGATGTAACGTTGTGTCGCGTATAAGACAAAAACACAAACGCTCAAAGCACACTACACCCTCCAAAAGTAATGCAAATAGTCTCAAAAAACAGCCATTAATCTTCAAGCAATAAAAACCTCATAAACCAATGCTGAGCCAACAGCGACACATCATCTACATACACCCTGCATGTTCCCGAGACTTTCCTCTCTTGCTCTCTTGCATATCTTCACGTTTGGTCCAATACGAGATTCTCCCATTTTGCCGTCGTGGCAGGAGGCACACGAAGCTGCAATGGCATAAAGAAGGGAAATATGATTGCAATTGGGTGGCTACATGGAACTTGGTACTCCTCTTGAAATTCTTGGGTGGAAGCCGCCTGCATTAAAGATCATGCGTGAGGGCTTAAATGTGTGGAGAGGAACACAACGTTGGGAGGCCGCCACGTCGTGGACAGTAAAATCCGGACACTTGGCCAGATATAGAATCCCACTGAAACTCGTTAATTTGGCTATTCGGGTACACGCCTTAACTTGATAGTATGATCACCCAGCGTCAACGTGCTGTTTAGGGCGTATGCTACTCGGAGTATGTTTTATGACGTGACTGGAAAAACATTATTGGTACTCTAAGAGAAATGCATATGGATTTGGGCGGGGCTCTCTATTTGGCCTAGTGTCCGGATTTTACTGTCCTTGACGTGGCCGCATAACTCCGACATTCGCGCTAGCCAGCTCACTCAGCCCTACAGCACCGTGATATCTCTAAATCTGTTTGGGCTTTTGTTTGTCCACCTCCACATCTTTCCTTTGGGTCATATTCACGTCAACAACCGCTAACAATCTAATTCCCAGTAAGGCGATAGCTTCGTGCTCCTGAGCGAAGATTGGCAAATGGCCTCAAAGCAGTAGATATCTCGTGTGGGCTAAATCACGATTACAGGTCTCCGATACAAGCGATGGTCCTATACCAGCTACTATAATCCATTGGGTATCATAAGAAATCTATACCGAGCGAACGATAATGAACGGTCTATATAAGCGCACGAGAAAGAAAGACCATCCCTATACCAGTACCAGTCAATGTATTCAATCCCAACGCCTATCACGCCTCTCCCAAGATCTCCACCTCCTGTCGCCGTCAACGGTGTTATGCCTTGCGAGCCCAGCATCTTCGTATGACCTGCGAGGCCGGCCAGTATTTGGTGGCGCTCGCCTCTCGAACTGTCTGAGATTCTCTTGCCTGATAGCTTCGCGGATGAACCGCTCGCCTCTATCTTCCATGCTCTCGCCTTCGTAATGGACGGCAGGCTGATGACGGGCTTGGCGAGGTATATCGGCTCTGCGTGCTCGCCGGAGTCTTTGCGCTTCCTCCAAACGATACAGTCCACGCTCTTCCTGTCGCTGTCTGTCTAGCTCGTCTTGCCGTTGCCGTGCTCTATCAGCTGCATTGAGGCGCGCGATGTCTTCCAGCTCTTGAAGTCTTCTAGCCTGTGCTCGTTCAGATTCCTCTTGTTGTTGCCGTCTCCTAGCTCTTTCCACTGATTCGATACGTTTCCTTTCATCATACTCGATACGTTCTCGTCGTTTTCTCGCTCCTTCCAAGCGCTCGAATTCCGCCACCCTAGCAGCCCTTCTCTGAGCCTCTTGCTCCTGCTTGGCAACTCTCATTGCATACTCGCGTTGCTCTCTGTCCCGCATTAACTTCTTCTCGGCCTCGTATTTACTCTTGGGCGAGATGCTTCGCGATTTCCGCTGATGAACACGGGCTGCTTGTGGTGGGGAAGGCGTCTTGTCTTCTTCACTGGAACTGGATTGGTGAAGAAGAACGATTCGTGGCTCTCTTCTTTTCCGAGGCCTTGGCTTACGCTCGCGAGAACGAGAGCGGGGAGAAGGGGACCGATGACCCCGGTTCGGTGAGATAGGCACTATGACCGGAGATCTCCCCCTCCTCGGCATCATTGGCGGTGGTGTTGGGGCTCGAGGCAATGGATGAATGATGGCAGGTCGGACCTCTGGTGATCTCGGCCTCTCATAGACACGGTATGTCTTCGGTTTAGGCTTCCGTGCTTTCTTCGACTTGAACGGATTCCAGAATTTGAAGGATATGGCCAGTCCTTCGAATTTATGGACTGGCTTGGTCCTATGACCCGGGCGAGACCTCGAGCCTTCTGAACCTCCAGGTGTACTGGCATGGAAACTTGGTCGATTACTGGGATTCACGTCGGAAGCTGTAGCGGGGCGGTCGTCGAACATAGGCCGGACTTCAACATTACTGCATGGCCGACTTGGTGTTCCGCGGGGGCAATTCATCAAGCGCTCTCTAGGTACACGTCTTCCATCTGGATATACGATATCGAATCTTTCGATCGTGCACATCTGACTCCGGAGACCGATCAAGTGCGACTTCACTTTTTCCGCTTCTTTCGGATTCGGTAGGTTGATTTTCGCAGAGGAGGGTTTTCTAAATGCATGAATACGTCGACATGAGCACGTCGACGGCTCTGGCTTGCTGATTAAAGCAAAGTTCAAATTCGAAGATGAAGATAGTTAGAAATGCTCCTGGATACCAAGAGGGTTTTATGAAATCGTCGAATGAAATGAGTTCTGGTGGGTATACGGCATTTGAAGCAAGTCGTTGATCAACAGGAGCCTATGTTCTGCCACCAACAGCTCTTTTGAGCTTCTGACATTGGGAGCATGCACCTAAAATCGGCTGTGTTGCCCGCTAGCGCGGAATTGCTAGCGTCGAATATGTGGCTAAGATGTCAAGCAACTGCTCCCCAATCCTACAAAGACAGCGCTTAATCCTGGCTTGAGGTTGAATAAGATCTTTAAATTTGGACGAGGCATATTCGTCTACCCAAAAGGTACAACATGTGGCTAATCGGTGTTCTATGTTGTGGGGTTTCCTAGGTCGACACTGGACGAGAGGCGCCGACATCGCTTGGAGGGGTTCCACTGCGCAGAACAACAGATCGTCCCCCAGCGAACACTGAAGTTTGAAGACCTACCGCCTTACTCGACAGGCTGTCCGTCATGAATGATAATGTCTACTGGTCAGATGCAAGCCGTGGCGGGCACTTGTGATCGTAGTCCCTGGTACCCGGCGGCCGCCCTTCCTTGCGGAAGTTCGTTCAGCCCCAGGACTACAAAGCATCGGTATGATACTCAAATGATGGCATGCATGTCACAATGCGCGGAGCAATATGCTGACTGCTTCTCCAACAATTACGCAATTAGCCACGTCATTTCAGCTGCTGTCCCATGCTTTGATTTGTGGATGTTTCAGAGCCTCATCCTTCATGGACACATTCGAGCTGAGATGCTTCGTTACCCTCAGCTTCATTATCCTCGCTCCCACCCCCTCCTATCACACATGGCAGAATTTGGCATCCGGATCGCGGACATCTTCTATTCTATTCTCTGCATGCGCTTCACGAAACAGGATGTCCGTGAGAGAGGGGCAGTCCGGCTGCTGAAGGATGCCAGGCAGGCACATCAGGCTGCCACCTCAACTGCTTACCCAAGCATTCTTCCAACTACCTTACCCACCATGAACTAACAAGGCTATACATTCATAGTCTTCCAGATTTGGATGAAATACGGCGACTGTAAAGTTTTCAAGATCATCACGCGACCATGTCCATTTGTAATAGAAAAACAGTAAAGTATGATACAGGGGGAGGATATCAAGCCCATCTCGAGGCTTAGTCTCATGACTTTAGTCTCATATGATCCTTGGCAACGAATGCACTATTGCATGTTATTCACCCAGTATCCAAGATCCAGGCAGATCACTCTATCCGGAATGCCGCCAGAATCTTAAGGCATCTTAAGGCAATTGTCGGCAACGCAAGCAGCTCTGCGCCGAGGTCAATACATGTGCAGAATCTGATTCTTCTCTTTGTTCTCTCAATCTAGGTTTTCCGACTGAGCTGGAAGCTCGCAGTCATAGCGGCTGACAGAGTTTGATTATACCTATTCTAAGGCTCGAATGCCGGAGTCTCCTCCAGATGCTACGGCCCAACCAGGTCATAGATAGATCCTTTTGCCTCCTGCCATCGTGAACCGTGCATAATTCGCCCCTACTCAAATCCGCTGTCACACGCAATCCCGCTATCTATCGCCACCTACCCTATCCGAAAGCCGCAGAGCCCCTTCTTACCAGATACGGTGCAGTGAATCTATACGCTGATAGCTCGGCCGAGTTCCTCAGGCTCTCCGATGCACAGCTCGGGTATTGTTGCTCAGGTAGGGCTGCCCCAGCCACAGCCCCGAGATGAGGCTCTTGAGGATCGCCGCAGCTCCTCATCGCTTAACCCTCCCACAGCTGCTCCCCGGAAGGTCGGATATTTTAGGTGGGACTCGCGTCGCCTTGGGGCTCGTTAGGGGCCGAGTGGCCCCCACAACAATCCCCCTTCATACCCCTAACAACGGTCCTCACAATCCGCCACCTCAAGCACTTTCGATTCGAGCGCATCATCTAGCTCTGCGCAAAGTTGCTCCCTGATCATCTATCGCTGCCCACTCCCTGTCCCTCATCCAAACTCAAGAAGCTCCACCCCGGAGAAACAACGCCCACAATCACGAGCAGCGCCATCATGCTCAACGACTCGGACGCCTATCTGGAGTACCTGCTCTTGCGACAAGGAGACAACTGCTTGCATGGGTAAAGCCAGATGTGAAAAAAGACCATCGGCTTACGGGACCTTCTCACCCTCAGGGCTGAATCTCGACTACGAAATTACTCTCCAACTCGCACGCAATGATCCGCCGATAACCCGGTACGTACCGAAGAACGTGCCGGCTCGATGCGAACAGGCGATTATACTACCTGGTGAACGGTCGAGGTATAGCTGATACATGGATGGCATGGCTTGGCAAGGGATGTGGTTGTGGTGAGGGATATCGTGACTGTGGTGCACGGAGATACTACGCACATGTCCCATTCGTGTGATCTGAAGTCGTTGCCGGATATGGTGAGGTTATGGAGGAGGGAGGAGGGAGGAGGGAGGAGGGGAAAAGGGAGGAGGGGAAAAGGGGGAGGTGTATAGACGGCCGATGGAGGAGGGGGATCTGGATTTGGTTATTGTTATACAGCTGGTTCTTCAGTGTTATATCGAGGTTTATCCAGTGGTGGTGGTGGTGCTGATATGGTTAACGAAGACGTTTCGGGAGGGGGAAGCGTACAAGAGTGCAATGGAGGAAGGAGATCCGGGGTCTGCTGGGCTGTGGAGCTGTTGCTGTGGATTGATTGAGAGAAAGTGCTTGGTTATGCGGTACGTCTGAGCGGTTTAGAGGACTCCTTACTGGGTTCGGCTTCTTCCGTGTCAACACGGAGCATATGGAGGGCACGGGCATGTGGGGAACCCGCACGCTGGCCCGATCGCTGGGGTTCGTTTGGTATGTATGTCCTGCCGTTCCTGGTCATCAAGCACCTATGGGTCGCATTGAGATCGCCTAAACCGACAAGAGTTCCGTTCGAAGAATCATCATCATCATATCCTACGTACATCCCAAATATCTACATACCCCAAGAAACGAACCAAAGCCAAAAAAAAAAACCACTACAAACTCCCCTTCCCCCTCCCCCCCTTCCCAACCGGCTTCACCACCGCCCTCCCCGCCCCCCTCAACCTCCCCAACTCCACCTCCAACACCCCCCTCTTCCGCCGCCCCCACTCCTCCCTCCTCGCCACCTCCTCCTCCATAGCCCTCGCCGCCTTCCGCTTCTGCCCCCGCGCCAGCTTCAATCGCTCCATGATGTCCTTGAAGCCGTCGAGGAGGAGGTCGCCGCACTCGTCGTACTGGTCTATGGGGAGGGAGGCGAAGAAGAGGCGGGCGCGGTGGGCTTTGTCTTTGTGGGTTTTGTCGGGGTAGATGGTGCGGAGGCGGTCGGGGAGGGGGAGGGTGGGGGCGGGGAGGGCGTGGGTGTGGGGGTCTTTTTGGTTTGGGGTGGTTGTGGTGGAGGGGGGAATGTGGTCGAAGGATTCGAGGCGGAGGGTGGAGTAGTCCATTTGGGCGAGTTGGTGGGGGGTGTAGTCGAGGGAGCGGCGGCGTTTGTGGGGGTGGGGGTGGGGTTTGGGAGGGTAGGTGTGGGTGTGGGTGGGGGATGCGGTGCTGGTGGCGGAGTCGGTGGGGCTGTTGGATGCGTTGGTGAAGGTGTGGGCTTCTTTTCGCGCTCCTCCGCTCTGCTTGGCGCCTATCATCTCCAAGGGCTGGGGCTCGAAGCGGCTCTGTGGAGGAGGAGGAGGGTGGGTTAGATGGTGGGACGATGGAGGTGGTTGGGGTGCGTCCTTGGTGACTGTGGCACGTACAATTTGCTCTGGCTGTGGAGTGCGCCCGTGGCGATCGCGGAGGAGCTGCATCACTGCCGATGATTGCTCGGGGTCTGATAGCATGGGGTCGACGCCTTTGAGCGATGACTGGCGTGGTTTGTGGCCTTTAACGCCGTAGCCGTCCCATGCGGGCTCGCTCGCTCCGTAATAGCCATCTTGTGCCGCGGACCGGCTGCGACGCCGCGTATGTGTTTTTTGAGGGGAACCGTAGGACTGTTGTTGTTGTTGTTGTTCTTGTGGATGCGCTTGGGATTGAGTGTTGAGGGGTCGCAATGCTAGATGCCTGTTCAGAGCAGGCGATAGTGCTGGCGATTCGTTTTCCTCGTAGAAGGAGGAGCGGTCCAGCTCGGATCCATCCACGCTGAGCATGTTGACTTCTGTCTGCGAGCGGAGTGGCGCAGGTCGCGCGAAAGAGTTTCCTTGGTCGATACTGTTGCCTCGGGTGTAAGAAGTGGACAGATCGGACCCCTTGCGATGTAGTGGATGCTGCCAGGCTTGAATGTCGACCTCGCTGTACTTGGAGTGCAACTGTCGAGGCTCTTCGGGACTAGCCTTGCTTGTTGATTGCGATTTAGATGGAACGGCAGGCGGAGGATTGGAATAATTCATCGTCTTTTCGTTTCTTCGTTGTTCATCTTCCGTTGGACTAGGACTCGATCTTTCCTGTTCCTGACTCGTCACCATTGCGCGAGCATTAAGGAGCTGGCGTAGAGCAGCCATTCTTCCCAGCAGTAAGGTAGCAAACAGCAACTTTCAGGCAAGACGGGTTTAACAGAACTTTGGTACAGCCAGCTGTGTACAAGAGATGGGTGTTAACGATAGTGAGGAAGTTGAAATGCCAAACAGCCAGCTGGGCGGAGTCAACGCACAAGCAAAGGATTGCAGGAGGCACATGAGCAAGGAGGCCAAAGAAGAACAGACCCAGGACGAAGGATATTCCATCAGCACTGCTAAGAAGCGATCCTACCTGCCATGCCGTGTGGATCTTGCTCGTCCACGCCCCTCATGGTGTCTCAGACTTGATCCCCACCTAATCTTATCGCTAGAATTATAGTACGGACGAGGTTCAAGGTAGGCAAACTTGGTATCTAGTGCTCTTGTCCGTTGACGGAGAGATCAATATCAGGAAGTCAGGTACCGTATTGCCGCCCGCACCGCATGATCGACATCTTCCACACAACACCCACCACCCAAACCTGCACCATGAGGCAAGTTCCAGGGGCTCCCGGCATCCGAAACACGGGGTCACCTTAATAATGTAGGATTGCCATGCCGCGTGGAGTCAACCAGGGTTTTATTTTGGTGGGCAGGCAGTGCGGTCTGGATCTCTCCGAAAGGTCTAGCGGCTAATCCTCGTTTTAGCCTGGTCGCTGAAGATTTAGCACTATAGGAAAAGTTGATCGTCCACATAGATCCACGCCAATGGCATTGCGTATTGCATCGCATTCGTGCCGTTACGCTAATCGTATCCTGTCAAGTTCACGTCGTGCCTCTGCTCTACTATGTACATAGTATAATGCTGATACACAGTTCAGTTGGGCTGCGAAGGATAAAGAGTCTCGATGCTCAGCTTCATAAACAAGGGTCGCAGCGCTTCCTGAAATTGCACAGCACTCCTCCAGCGCCACCACTAATCAACTCCTGACGAAAAGATGCCAAATACTCCCCAAAAAACAACCATGTCTCCAACCTCCCCCACCACCCAACGCACCCGCTCCCCCCACATAGTCAACCAAGCCATGGCCCCGCAACCCCTCCAACGCAAACCCGTGCACGACGACAGCAACAGCAACAACAACAACCTCTCCCCAACCTCCACCCTCACCACCAACCACGATCAACCCTCAAACATGCTCCTCAACGCCACCAAATACACCTTCGACAACTCCAACTCCAACGACAGCCCCAGCCCCAGCCCCGCCCCCTCCGCCCGCGCCAGCTACATCGATCCCGCCATGGACCCCCAAGTCCGCCTAGAAGACTACGACTGGCCCGAACTCGAAGCGCAGTTCCAGAAGCGCATGGACGCCTTCCGAGCCGTCGAGGAAGGCATATGGGAGGAGTGGAAGGGGTGGGGGGAGTTGTTCGGCGCGTGGGCGAGTACGATCAGCGTGCATGATGAGGAGAGGGCGGCGAAGCGGTTGAGGACGCGGATCGCGTTCACGCAGGCGAGTGAGGAGGGGTTGGAGCTGAAGAGGCAGCATTATATCAAGGTCGTGCAGGCTTTTGAGGCGGCTCTTGCGCTTATGGGGTGAGGATGAGGTTTGGGGGTGGGGATGGGGGTTTCATGTGGGGCGTTTGGGGGGATGGGGATGGGGATTCTAGCTTAGGTCCTTCCATAGCACTGGATCATCGCGGCGTTATTCGACTACGTATATGTAATATTGCAGAAGCAGCAGGATTCGGAGTTCTGGCATAAAGGTTGACATCGTCGGTCGAAGATTCGAAAGACTAGTCATAACACAACGGGTTGTATTCCAATATCGGCATACAAGCTGCAAAGCAACATGGCAATCTATTCGGGTCATCTTGCATGGATTCCCGGTTTTACCTAGAGAAAATCTACTTCTATAAAGACCCTTTCAAACCTTGTTCCCACGTCGAGTTTGACATTTGCCAACCTATCGCGCATGTATAACAGCATCACTGATAATGGAATCGTGCAATGCTAAAGCCAAGGCACGGTCGGTATTGCTAATTGAAAAATTGCTCAAGTTCACCATGTAGGGGAGCCGTTCTTGGTCAATTGCTGTCAGAGGGATCGTGAATGTGACGGATGGAGATGTCTTTCCAATAACGCTTAAAAGGTTTCGTCGAACAGTACAGCTGTCATCAGTCGGTCGTAGACCCAACGGAATTGTCATGTATGGAAATCTAATATATTCCATGCAATGTTCAATGCTCGCTTCTTCATGTACGAGGATAACTCGTCTTACATTTCAACTCTTCAAGCTCCATCTTTCTTCCCAAACAGATCCTTCTCTACCAAGCCCCTACAAATGGGATGATAGAAGTCTTTGTTCTTTTCAAAGGTCTCCACCGCCAACGACCGGTCCGCTTCGCTCAGCTTCTTGTACAGCGGCCGCACGAATTTCATTCTGCCAATGTTGCTCAGCAACTCGGCAGTAGGCTTATATACCGCTTGATCTTTGGCCCTCAGCGCGATCTGGAAGTATCGAGCAACGACCTCAACATTGCCGCTTTTTGCAAAACCATAGGCAGAGTCCATTGATCTTGTCTGTGGTTCGGTTAGGGAGGATGCGAAATCCCGGACTTTGTCCAGGAAAACAACAATTTGGTTCGCGGACCAGCCATGGATATCCTGTGCTTTCGGCGCGAAGTTGTTGGTAGTAGAACCCTCCCATTTGGAAGCCAATGCGTAACAAATATCAACCATCGAAGTGTCAAAGTCCGGTTTGGGAGGAAGGCCAGGCGAATAAAACCAAGCATCGAAGTCTACTTTATCAAGAGCAGCAGAGGCTGCGGAGTCGGAATTAAAAAAGGTCAGAAGGCACGCTTTGAACTCGTATGAATCGAGCGAAAGACGGGCAAATTTCGTAAAGTAGTGATAGACAAAGTTGTTCCACTTGTCCTTACCAACCTGCTTCTCGAGGAAGGATAGGAATGTATATCCCTTCTCATAGGGAATACTGGAGAAGGCATCATCGGGATCCTTGCCTTTGAGGTCAACAATCAATTTGGTGAACTCATGTTGATTCCCGAATTGATCAACGGACTCTTGGAGGAACTTCCACCTTTGATAGCATTAGGTTCAGCATTTGTCCAATAAAGCAAGAACCTTCAAGAACGACATGTTCCAAGAATTACAAGCACATCTTACGACACATAACCAATTAGGAAGGAGGAGAACTTCATACCCTATGATAGCAGAGAAATCACGATGGGCCTCGCCATGCACGGCAGCCTGTATGCGTCTCTCTAAGTAGGTAGTCCATCCTTCGTTTAGCCAGAAGTGCTCCCAGCTAGCATTAGATACCAAATTGCCGCTGTATGAGTGGGAGAGCTCGTGCGCGATCACGTCAACATTTTCGCGGTCGCCACTGATAATCGTTGGGGTTGCGTACGTATAGACGGGGTTTTCCATTCCACCATAGGGAAAGCTTGGTGGTAGTATGAGCACGTTGTACGTTTTCCATTGATATGGGAAGACAATTTTCTCTATCGTCTGAATAAACTTCTCAGTCGACTCTTCAAGTTCCCATTTAGCAGCCTGAAGCTCTCTCGGGCCTGTGGCTACCACACTTCTGGGACCGATACTTGCTTGCTTGATGTCACCACTAGCCAGGGCGAACAAGTAGCTTGGAATTGGTATTTCCTGCACATAGGAGTATAGCTTGCTTCCATTTCCAAGGTCCTTTTCACCGGTAGCAATCCCACTAGCTAGAATAGGCAATGGTGACTTTATGTGAAATTCGTAGGGACACTTAACGTCGGGAGTATCTTGGCAAGGGAAGATAGATCGAGCATGTATGGGTTGGCATTGCGTGACTTGATATTTGTTAATATCCCGATCTCCTGGGACAGTCTCTGACTTCTACGTACACATCTGCGCAGATAGAGTAGTCAGTATTGCTGTTCCAAGACGAACCTTCAGTGAAGCGAAGCGAAAGGTCCAGAGAAAGAGAGGACAAGTGCCCAAGCCCATTGGCTTGTTGCTGAAATCTCTGCCTCATTGTCAAGAAAAGATGACAGGCAGTACGTACGTATGGGTGCTCAGTCCTAGTTTGGGCAGGCGTCAAAAATTGCACAGCTGTGCATGCTTCTGTGGTCTCTGAGTCGATCTAGATACAGGCAAGAAGTATCGATATCAGCTCGGACGGTACAAGCAATATCATCTTACAGAAACTTCCAATTTCTTGCCTTTCGCAATGCCATCTTGGAGATGCAGCTTCAAAACAGATCCGTAGGGTTCGAGTCTGGGCAGAAGCTCCCACTGGATCTTCTCGCTGTTCAATTTGACGCCTTTCACATTCAGATAACTGCTATCGAGCAATATTTCTTGGGATGCAGCCTCAGTGATTGATGTCAATTCGAGGACCACGTTTCCACTGATGCACTTCTTTTCGAAATCGATCTCAAGGTTGGCTGTGGTTTTTTTGGTGATGAAGTTGTTGTAGTTCGAAAGAGTATTGGGATCCCGGGGTGGATTCACGATGGAAGCCATACTGTAGGTGGCATGGGATTTCAGAGATAGTTCGGGCAAAATTGTAAAGAGCCTGACGGCTTTGAAGATATGGTGCCTGATTTGTGCTTGTAACATATACTAGATGTGTCAGGTGCACTGCTGATGTAAAGTTGCTACTCAACATGAGATATCTCCACTCCCGGAATGGTTCTACAGACGGCGATCACGCAGGAAGTATCTGGCACAACGACAAGACGTTCAAGCCAAATTACCAGACATTCAGTTCCATTGTTTCTCGATAGCATAACAGTAGTTATAGAATAGTGATGGAATATGTTGTACATAAACAAATGCGAGATGGCAGTCGCAAGACATGCGGGCGGCAGGACTTGCCGTTTTTGTCAAGGGGATAATTTCATGAACGTTCCTAACTTCCCACAGCATGACAAGGCCTGATGGTCCCTCAAATCTTGATGACTTGATCATCGTCCATTCTTTGCGATGGCGCGCTTGGGAAGGTTCGGCTTCCTTGGAGTCGCTGTGATTTTTCATGTCATATACACCTATTCCATCTTCGACATTTATTTCATTAGCCCAATTGTCCATGGCATGACCTCTTTTGGCGTCGAGAGAAATCCAGGCACTGAGGCACCGGCCAAACGACTGGTCCTCTTCGTAGGTGATGGACTCCGCGCCGACAAGGCTTTTCAATCCTTCCCTGATCCGTCCCCCTCGAATCCCAATGCTCCAGGAGCTCTTGAGCCTCAACCCCTGGCGCCTTTCCTACGATCACGCGTCTTGAAGAGTGGAACTTTCGGCGTCTCGCATACGCGAGTTCCTACCGAATCAAGGCCGGGGCACGTTGCGTTGATCGCGGGATTGTACGAGGATGTATCCGCCGTGTTCACAGGCTGGAAGCTTAATCCAGTCAACTTCGACAGTGTATTTAATCAGAGCCGGCATACTTGGAGCTGGGGTAGTCCAGATATATTGCCTATGTTCAAAGAGGGGGCCTTGCCAGGCAGGGTAGATGCTGACACGTATGGAGAAGAGTTCGAAGACTTCACCAAGGGTACACGTTCATGACGGAACAGATAATTCAACCGCTAACGAGCATCAGACGCAACCCAGCTAGATACATGGGTCTTTGAAAAGGTCAAGAAATTATTCAGTGGAGCTTCGAAGAATGCCACCCTCGATTCAACTCTCCGACAGGACAAAAGTATTTTCTTCCTACATCTACTTGGACTAGATACGACGGGCCACGCTTATCGACCATACTCGCGGGAGTATCTGCACAATATCAAAGTCGTGGATCAAGGTGTGAAGGAGATGACGAAGCTCATTGATGATTTTTTCGGTGACGGCAAAACAGCTTTTGTATTCACGGCAGACCATGGGATGAGCGATTGGGGTAGTCATGGAGATGGCAATCCCGACAACACACGCACCCCCTTGATTGCCTGGGGCTCTGGTGTTGCGAAGCCTGTCATTACTGTGTCGGAGCTTGCAAGTGGGCATGACGATGGATTCTCAGCTGACTGGGGTCTGGATCAAGTGCAACGAAACGATGTCGACCAGGCGGATGTCGCTGCGTTGATGGCATATCTTGCCGGTCTCGACTTTCCAGTCAACTCAGTGGGCAAGATCCCGCTCGCTTACGTTACAGGAGATTTAAAAGAAAAGGCCGAGGCTGCGCTTGCAAACGCCAGAGGTGTATTAGAAATGTATCGTGTTAAAGAGGAGCTGAAGAAACGGTATCAGGTGCGGTATACACCCTACGCTCCGTTGAGTGATGGTCAACTTTCGGTGGCGCATCATGTGGTAGATATAAAAAAGGCCATCGACCAGGGGCATTTTCCGCAGGCAATCGAAATGAGCCAGAAGCTTCTTCATCGTGGTCTTGACGGACTTCGCTACCTTCAAACGTATGATTGGTTATTCCTCCGCGCCTTGGTGACTACCGGATACCTAGGATGGATCACTTTCGCCCTCACTACCGTGATCGATATGCATGTCCTACATGGCAAGACTCACACATCGAGAACCCTCGTGACGTCTGCAACATTTGGCGTCATCTCTGCAGTACTCTTTTCACTTCTCATTATGCGTAGGGCGCCGGTCACTTACTACGCGTATGCCGTTTTCCCACCAATCTTCTGGGAAGAAATAGTGGCCCGCAGGGAAGCCTTGATATCTGGCACTCGAAAGCTTGTTAGGGATGTTCGAGGCAAGCCGCGGACCATTCTACTAGGGTTACAGGCCTTAGCATTCATTGCCGTCTTAGAACTTCTTGTAGGAAATTATCTCTATCAAACCTGGAATCCGCGGCTGATCCATGCATCAGGTACTATCATATTTCCATCGTGTTGTTTATACTATTTGCTTCATATTAGCCTCAATCTGGCCCTTGGTCTATGGTGGTGAGTTTGTTATGAATAGGAAGTCCTTGGTCGCGACCTGGACTGTTGCATGTCTCTCGATGAGCATCTTCACACTTTTGCCAGCAGTGAAAGTGGAGAATATGACAACAATGTGAGCGCACCTACCGAAGAAGCAAAATTCACGCAGAGTATCAATCCGTGGCTGCCTACTCAAATTTAGCGCTAACAACATCTATCACAGATTACTTGGGGGCTTCTTGATGGGGCTGATCGGCTTGTTATATATCTTGTTTGAGAAAAGCATTCTTTCCTCGCCAAAAGGCAGCTCGCCAAATCCGCCTACCTTCAACAGCATATCAAGCGCTGTACTCGGAGTTCAGACTGGGTTGATCTTGCTGGCCATGTTCGTTACTAAATCAAGTGTAACTTCAATACAGTCAAAACGAGGCCTTCCGTTGGGTAATCAAGTGGTTGGCTGGATAGTTCTGGGTACATGATACGTCCTTTGGAACGACATCCATATACTGACAATGTCTGGTAGCTGCTTCCCTTACGGTACCCTTTCTACACGGCCTCCAGCCAAATTATCACTACCTTCATCGACTTGTAGTTATCTTTCTGACATTCTCACCGTTCTTCGTCATCCTCACCATCTCATACGAAGGCCTTTTCTACTTCACCTTCTGTGCAACACTCGTTACCTGGGTTCGCCTTGAACATCATATTTACAAATTCACGACGACTGCGTCATCTTCACCTCCATCATCGCCCGCTCTGGCGCCAAAGACGAGTCTTATTGGCATTCCAGACATCTCGTCCCAGCTGCAGTCCCCCTCCGAAGGTTCCAACGCATCCAGATCTTCGGCTTATCGATCGTTGAAGCTCTCCGACCTCCGCACCTCGCTCTTCTTCCTCTTCCTCGTGCAATCCGGCTTCTTTTCGGTCGGTAATATCGCTTCTGTCGCCTCTTTCTCGCTCGACTCCGTGTACCGACTGATCCCTATCTTCGACCCCTTCTCCCAGGGATTGTTGCTAATATTGAAACTCATCATCCCATTCGCTGTCATCAGCGCCAATCTGGGGATTCTTAATCGTCGCCTGGGTGTTGCGCCTAGCAGCTTATTCATGCTTGTCATGGCGATCAGTGACGTGCTGACTATGAACTTTTTCTGGCTTGTCCGGGATGAGGGAAGTTGGTTGGATATTGGCACGAGCATAAGCCATTTCTTCATTGCCAATCTTCTGTGTGTATTTGTTGCGGGTTTGGAATTTGTCAGTGAAGTGTTTGTTAGTGGGGTAGAGGTTGGTGATGAGGCCAGTGAGGGCGACAAGCAGCAGTCCAATGGTGCTGTGCTTGACGGCAAGGATACCTCAAAGGCTAATGGGCACGGGAATATGAAGAAGACTGAGGTGCCCAAGAAAGAGCAAGTCAGTCGACCAATATAGGTAGACAGTCTTCTTCCCAACAGGTATCAACACACGTTGAAACCATATTTCAAGTCGCGCTTGCCCGTACAGAACGCGGTTTCGGTCACCCACTTTCTGCAAACCTCACTTGTCTAACACCGGGCTAGCTACAATCATGATTGGTGAGTAGAGCTACGAGCTCCAATAAATCTGCTCCTTACAGGCTCCATTTTTGAGCATCTATACATCGGTGCTTTACCGAACCTGGTATGGGGACGCACTTTATCACCAAGACTCTGACTCAACGAGACTAAAGCATAATGAAAAATTGCATTATTTTTGGGGTACGTCGCCGGAATTACCACGACTTTTTCTGATAGCTACGCTGAACGCTTGATCAATCCTACGACGACCACTCCGGCGTTTCGCATCAAGATCACAATCATATCGCTCCTTCATCAATCATACTTACCAGACGTCAACATGATTAGACCAAAATCGCGGTTCTTGGAACACCTTCCGCCCCTTGCAATCCCCGAATTTACGTTCACTCCAGCACAGTCTGGCCCCATACACAATCTCGACAATGTCTCGGATTCAGAATCATACGACTCATACTCAGAAACGTCAGACCTAAATGACATGATTTCAAAATTGAAGGGGATCATCGAGCTGATCAGCAAAACGACCGAGGAAGGGCTCGCGATCACTGTGGAAGGCTATCCGGTACGGGCTACCTCAGGCGTTGACCGTCCACCCTACTGACTGCAGTGGCTATCTAGTTCTATCACATGTTGGTAGAATGCAGCCGTGCAATTGATATGAAAAGTGGGGCTGATGCCGCCATGCGAACTGTTGTGAGGAGAGGCTTCCTGTTTGCAAGAGGAAATATGATAGCAAGGAGGAAGTGCATGGTAGATGGAAAGAATCTGTGGTACCTAGGGCAGAAAAAGGCAGTACCACCGAAGAAAGCTCCAAACGTCACGCACGAGCAGAGACAGGATGTTTCAGATCGACAGTCGAAAGAAGGTTCACTCATCCCGTACGAGCCAGAACTGGACATCACAAAACAAAAATCGAAGGAATTAGTCCCACACATCACATACGAGCAGAAACCGGATGGTTCAGATCCACAGTCGAAAGAAGATTCAATCATCTCGTACGAGCCAGAATTGGACATCACATATCTACAACCGAAGGAAGTAGTCCCCCAGATCACATATAAGCAGAAACAGGACATTTCGAAACTGGTCAACGATTTGCCTGAGCGCGAGATGGAGATCGCGTACAACATCGTTCGGAAAGGGATGCCGCATCTAACCCACGTTGTCGACCATGAGCTGGAAGTCGACATCGACAAACTTCCCAACGAGATCCTTCACTCGCTTCTTCGCTTCGTACGCATGTGCGCACCTCGGGCTGGAGGGGCCTTGCCTGCTCGGCGGGCTAGTGTAGCTGATTGCGCTGGGGAGGTGGAACCCGTCCTAATGTCTACACGCAGGAATAGTGCATGAATTGGTGGGGTAGGGGGGCTGGGTTTGAGGATGGCGATGAATGGTATGGATGATGAGAGCGGATATTGGAAATTAGGTAGGGGGTCCATTGGATGGTTTGTGGTAAGGACGCAGAACATGGGTATTGGGTAAGGTAGTGAAGTTCAGGGGGAAATTAAGGGTTCACCATTGCACGGTTGAATTGCATCATTGCTTAACAGGCGTTGAGTGGGTAGATTTTAATTAGATCAGTTTACCTTTTTTTTATAAGTATGCGGATATTACATCGATCTCTCGATGGGAATAGGTGTACTGGGTTTCGGTATTTTAGCTGCATCATCCACGACTAATGTAAAATTTCACATTCCATCATCATTGACATGGCTCGAGCCCCTCGCTTTGTCTTCGGAGATAGGAGTGGTTCAATCCTCGGAACGCACAAATATTCTATCAGTGTGGCGACTGCGCTGCTGTGTAAGGTGAAACAACGATGTCATCGTCAGTATGTGAGTCTTTTTATCCTTCAGCGAGGTTTTCCGAGACTATGAAAAAATTCTCTTGGTCGATATTCAATTCGATCAATAGTGCATTGTCTTGGCTGCCAAGTCACAACATACCAGCAGGACTCTAAATGTTCTTGCGAGGGGACAGGATACGTGAGAGCGGTTATAAAGGGTTACAGCGAGGTGGGCTTCTTCATCATTATATTTTTTGAGGGATATTAGAAATCGCTCCTCGCCAACATACCTTCCAGTTTAAGATGATATGGAGGTATATCTATCCGCTGAGGGATTGAGTGTTACTCTTTGGCATCCCCTGTCTACGATGCTGATATGGCATTGACATTCCCATTGCTCCAACCACAAGATGAGTTTGAATACGCGCTAATCTTATCTAGTCTTCTAGCGAAGCGTTCTCTCCGGCTGCCTCGATCCAAAATTTCTTCCATGGATCCGTCCCGTAAGGTTGGAGACACACGATAGAGGTTACGGATACGGTATGATGATTTACCCGGCCGTGATCTGATGGGTGCTCGGTGTCCCCATTGATTGCCGCTGTCTCTAGGTTGATAGCAATCCCGTGGGATCCCAAAATGCCGACGGTAGTGGCGATGCGGCCTAGATGGTGTTCTCCTGGGTGGGGGCAGCGTTCCGTAGAAGTGGCCATCATCGCTGAGACGGGCCTTGGGCTATCATAGCAGCCTAGGGCTGGCTGATGATACCTAAAGGCTTGTTCCATACGCTGCGTTCGTAGCACTGAGATGTAACCACTGTGCAACGCTCATGGCATCATTTCAACCTCGAAGATCATGCCAGCTTTCCTCATTCGATCTATGAAAGGCTGTCCAAGCATTGCTGGTGTCAAGATGCCGCCACCCAATCGTTCCATCAATTCGCCTTCATTCAAAATGACCATTGCTGCTTCAGCAAGGCAGACGCCAGTAAAGTAGTAATTACCACCATCCCACCTCATCTTCCCGAAAGCTCGCCGAGGGTTTGGTCCATCTTGGTCGGCCGTAGCAACGGCCCGAAATTCAATGCTATCTTTGTTCGCCGCTTCCCTAGTTGCGCCCTGTCCAGGCGCGTACAGGACCTTTCTCACGAGCCATCGGACTGGGGCCAAAAGTAATGCGAGGGCGCCAAATACGATCAGAAAGTGGACGAATATCCCAACCAGAGCATTCCTCACTGCAGCATACTCCTGGTAGGAGAATTTGGGCCCGTATAGTTTGCCTCCATCGAGCAAGCCCCAGCTTCTTTGCACAGTTGCTACATTAGGACCCGCCGAAGGGGAAGTTGTCAATGTCCCCAACCCTTCAACCGATCGGATACCAATGAGCTTGCTGATCAGGGAAGGCGAAGTCCTGTACGTTGGACCAGGAACAGGAGAGCTAGCCCAAGTGCCCGAAGACTCTGCGACCTCCTTGAGGCTGTAATGATCCAAGATACTAAGCACCGTAGCAAGCGTCCCACCTGAAGGGGCCCCCTGCGCTTCGTGAACGCAGCCAACGACCTCCTTAGTGCCCACCGAAAGATTTTCTCTAATGATCTTGGTTAGAGCGAAGGCGAGAAGATCTGATGGGGCAGACTCTATGGCAATCTCAGGAATCACGATTGCGTGATTGACTTTTGCCGTCTCATGATACTTTCTGATCATTTCGAGCACCCAAGGGGACTCCCCCGTTGCATCGAGATAGTGCGTTCCATTTTGCGCGCAGGCTTCAACGACAGGAGTACTGTAGAGATGATATGGCCCAACAGTATTGATCAATACTTGAGTCTTCCTTGCAAGAACATTAAGGTCATTTGAAGACAGCGATGCGACTTCTACGCCTGTTCAATCCATCAGTATCACGTAGTCAGACGGCAGTACTAGAGCTTACCAGGCGGGTTACGGTCTGGATTGATGGCTCTCAGGTTGTCTATGAGAGCGGATAATTTCGTTTCTGAACGACCAGCAACAGCCCATCTAAGATTCGTCGGAAGGCTCGTAGTGATGTGTTCTGCACAGAGTTTTCCAGTATAGCCAGTGGCACCCAGGACGATAAGATCATATTCTCGTAGGTTTTTGGAAGCCATAAATGAAGCTTTCTGAGAGGCCGGAATCTCAAATGAAATCTCAAATAGACAGTATCGACGATTTGATGCAGTAAGAACTCCCTTGAGAGACAGCCGGAAATACGAGAACAATCACAAATCAAGTCAGAGCGAAAAAGAACGTTTCAACCTTTTTGGTGGAGAAGGACGGTCATGATATTGACCTGCCGAGGCTCGGGAAGGTGCTGAAACTAGAGAATTAAGCGCCGAGCAGAGATAATTTCAGCGCAACCACCTTTTCACCTCCATCCATCTTACACACAACCCCGTCGGTATCAACATCCGCGTCAACGCAACCGCTGATGGCGATGGGGAGTGCGACACTTCCAAAGAGAGCGACCCTTTGAATCTTGGAGGACAGCAGCCCCTGACATCACAGCGTCGCATGCGAGCTGCAAACTCACTGCTTCACGGGGAGGGTCACTTTTAGGGACAAGCCCTGGACAGCAATACATGCGTAATCTGCTTCGCAGCCTCGCCATTACAGCTTCATGGTGTGATACACGCCGATGTGGAACCCTCGTCGTATGCACGCAACACTTAGATCCAGCCGATCGCAACCCTCCGCATTGATCGCCAGGCTGCGAGCACAGCGCACCTGCAGTGATAACCAAGAGTTGCATTCACATTGTTGAAATAGTGCCAAGACGATTAGAAAGAACATACAGGAGTCAGATTACATAGCTAAAACAGGCCTCATCGATACGCTCCCTTAAGGAATTATCGATCGACGAGGGCGATAGCACGCAGCTGCCATGAAATCAAACCTGCTTCCGTGAAACTTCTTCTACAATGAGGACAGCGGCTTCAAAGCCCGACCATGCGGAAGACAAGGTGGCACCATTGCTTTACGTGACGTGCATCCACCAAATCTGGCATTTATAAAGATTCGCTATGGGGATCTTTTTCCATAGCGTCCTAAGGACCACATTCGCTTGCACATGCTGATAGCGAGCCTAGATACGCTAATCGGGCTCTCCAGGGTACTCAATCATAGAAGGCTAAGGTAGGCACCAGGTCGTCTGCCCCAAACAGGCATCGTGCCACGTTAGGCTCCTGATGATACAGGTACAAGATCACTGTTTTTTGATATCTTGTCATCAGACCAGCAACATTCCACTTAGATGAGAGAATGGTACTGATGGAAGCCACGGAGTTTCTCAACAAGCGAGTCAAGCATGGTCACTCTCAGGAGCTCTTTCTTCGCCAAGGTAAGGCTGTTGACATCTCATTTCCGCGTATTGTGTCCATGCTAACGAAGACGAACATTTCATTATGAAAGTGCTCATATTATCAATACCGTCTTTTGCTCATTTACAGCTGAAGATCTGCGCTCGTGCATTGATCATGGGTATGCCACTAAATACTTAATCATTGGAGCCACGCCAAGGCGGATCTAGGCCGACAAAACTCTCCAGTTTCGCTGCAAGACAACCCTTTCTCTTTCTCTTCGTCTAAGTAGTCAGATACAAACTCTCCCACCTCTATGACTTTAGCAACGCTTTCACTTCCACAAATAATCTCCATCGATTATCAAGATGTCAGACACTTGTATTGTTTGTCTCGGCGACCTCGAAAGCGCCAATGCGCTACCCCACCCTTTGGTTGGAGCTGTCAAGTCAGAAGATGACGATCATGGAGGCCAAGTGCCCAATGCATCAAGACCACCAACGCTCTCCGACAACAACCAAACTGAGATGATAGCTCATCTTCTACCTTGCGGACATGATCTACATAACGAATGCCTCAAACCATGGGTGGAACGGGCCAACAGTTGCCCCATTTGTCGTCAAAGCTTTAATCAGGTCGACCTTAGTGACAAAGTCGGAGGTATGTCTCTGCGATTGTTCGTGTGTCCATCTTTCACGCCCGCTGATGTCTTGCCTGTAGGCGCCGTCATTGCCTCTTACGCTGTTAGCGACCGCACCCAAACCGCGGAGATCGATCCATCCATGCTTATCGAGGACGACGATGAAGAAGAGCCAGAAGAACAACCGTGTCCGGTCTGTGGGCATGATGACAACGAGGATGTTCTTCTCCAGTGCGATGGCTGCGATACATACTACCACACATACTGCGTGGGCTTGAGTGACGTACCTATAGGCCACTGGTTTTGCGAAACATGCGAGACCCAACGAGCCATAGAGAGCGTTCTGCCAGCTGATGCGGGTCGCTCACGCTCAGCACGACGGCCACATCACACTACAGATCGGCGGACACGTGGCCAGCAACAACGTGTCAGAAACATGAATCAAGCGTCTGCATCTGGATGGGCCCGTGTCTGGCAACAGGTTTGGGATAGACTCAACCTCGACCTTGATTTTCCATTTGATGAAGCCAACGACGCGACCACGCTGGACAGAACCCAACGTGCTGCTTCTCAGCGTGGAGGCCTGAGCCAATGGGAGCGACGGTTTCAAGTCGCTGCAAGGCAAGGTGCAGCGAACAGATTCAGAGATACAGCGTCAGCACTGCTGGACATTCATGCAGTACGCGAGCGTCCCGATATACCGGAGCCAGAGTCAAGCGAGGAGATCCGTGCATGGAATGCTCTTGAGAAGGCGAAAGAGATTGACCTCGATCCAACACCAAAGCGAAAAAGGAAATCACCTACGACTTCGCCCTCAGATGCCGAGCCTATTGCTCAACCCGAGCGACCACTGAAGCGGCCCAAAACAAGGCGAATACCTGAACATGTTCAAGCTTCGTCCAATGCTCTGGCAGAAGTATCCGGATCCAGGAGACGCTCTCTTGCTGGACCGTCAAGCTCACGTACCTCTACCACACACGTTAATACCCCTCCAAGCAATGGCCCAAGTTTTCTTCAGTCGATGCTCAAGGAGATCGAGACCTCCAGTGCTCCCGACGAGAGCAAAGCGGCCCGTTATTCTATGCAAACCGCAACAGGACAATCTTCGCCTCAATCATCTTCTCCTGGTGCCTCACCGACCACATCAAATCATGCCAGTCCTCGGGCAAGATCCCTCACACCTCCCCTTTCCCTGTCCACCCGTCCAGGCTCACCAACGCTACTTACTTCCAAAGTGGAGCCTATCTATCCTCCACCAGAATTTTCTCCAATTAGGTCCCCAGACTCCACTCTTGCCTATCGGCCTTCTGATGAGTCACGACAACGTGTCAAAGACCGGCGTCAACCGCGAACGCTTGAACAGGGTTCGAGCCCTGCAAGATCGCAAGAGACTTCTCCCACACGTGCGAATATGCCATTGTCAACCAAATCCGACCTACAAAAGATGGTTACATCAGCTCTGAAACCACATTATCGTAACAACACTGTTTCCAAGGACCAATACACAGATATCAATCGCAACATTTCACGGATGCTTTATGAAAAAGTTGGGGACAGCGGGACCATTGAGGGTGAGGCTCGAGAGACTTATGAGCGGCTTGCTGGCGAGGAAGTCTCTAAGGCAGTAGAGTCACTCAAAGCCTCTATATGAGTGTCGGTATAATTGACGAATATAATATGTACGATCTGGATGATAGATGATAGAACGGTCGGTCGGTTTTAACTAGCTCGGGATCAAGCAGGGCGTGATGGTCTGGAATTACGATACCCCGAATTAGGAGTTGAGATTTTTGCTTTCACAATAATTCGTGTACCTGTCTCAACATGGGCCGAGGAGGACTCTAGTTCGAACTCCGGCCCACAATGAATGACCGACGAGGTTGCCCTTGCTCTGCCGTTGCCGGAGCCGTTTTACATTTGTGCTGCCCTAACCCATAACCTCCAATCAATCGTATATACAGAGATCAAGATACTCTCAGCACGCCTGCTTCATGACAGAAGTGGATCCATGTCTGTCTTCCAGAGACTGCGCTTTGGCTGCGCCCCCTGACTCGTAATCTGATACAAAAGCGGTTAGATGACTCATTCCAACCTGCATCATCATGTCAGTAGTAGCATTTGCCAGTAATGTGTTTAGGACTAATTGTGCGGTTCCTGCGTGCAGATTGCCATACCTCTCGATCAGATGCACCCCACTATCTGTATCAACCAAACCACTGACCTCGCCCGGCTTCAAGGCAAACGCCGCCTGCTCGAATTTTTTCTGCATGTCCCCGTGCCCGAAGAAGCCCCTGCATCACGCACCATCCATCAGCATGCTGCTCTCAACAATTCACTGCACGTGACATGACGCGTACAGATCTCCCTTCTTCCTCGCACTCGAACAATCGCTCTCACTCGTCGCCAGATCCCCCAAGCCAATATCCCCGCTCTTTATCCTCTTCTCATGCTCCTTCAAGATATCAAATGCCTCCTCTTTACTCCTCGTAATCTGCGGCTCCTTCCAACTACTCGGTCGTCTGGAATCCTTATGCTTGACAAGCAGATGTGCGGCGCGTATCTTGCCTTCCGTCGACCCACTGCTTCCTTGCGATTGCAATTGCGAGAGAGGATTGGCGGGGGTGGAGTGGTGTATGGCCATGTACGTTTTTATTTTCTCCGGGTCGGTGCCGGAGGGTGGTTCCCAGCGGGATTCCTTGGTGGAGGCATTGAAGTAATAGGGGAGGTTCTTAGAATTGGAGTGGCGGACTTCCCATAGGTAGGGGAGGCCGGTTTCGTGGGAGGACTGAAGTGGGGGTTCTTAGCTGAGCATGCTGTAAGTGTTGTTCATTGACTTACCATTGTGGCAGTCGTATGTGTTAGGGGTACATATATTAAAGTGAAGGACCTCGCAACTGAGAAGCGACAGAATTGAGGGTTTCTACAATCAATAAATACCAGATACGCAAAATCAACACGAGACCCCTCGATGCCGCTTCTAGACTGGAAGCGGCACAGTGCCGCACAAGGCTAGCATTGCTAGCGCCATTTCTTCTTGAGTCATGTCACTTCAGAAGTTCTCATCAAAAAGAAAACCATCCACATACACCGAGAGCAGCAAAACACACCACCTACGCCAGTACTCTTGTACCCAGCAACAATTCTTACACGACTCGGAACTTCAATACGCCATACATCCGCACCACCATACTCACAATGGCCTCACCGGCGCCCTCCACCACCTCCGCAACCGACGCCCCCGCCAAACAAGAACAGATCAGCTTCCGTTTCTGCCGCGAATGCAGCAACATGCTCTACCCAAAAGAAGACCGCATGACCAACAAACTCATGTTCGCGTGTCGAACGTGCCAGTTCAGCGAGGAGGCGCAGTCGAGTTGCGTGTTCCGGAACAACATGTACAACACCGTGGGGGAGACGGCGGGGGTGACGCAGGATGTGGGCAGTGATCCTACGGTTGGTGAATTTTCTGATCATTGTGATGATGACGATGATGTTGGGGATGATTCCGAGCTCTTTTATTGCACGTACTGTGGCAAGGATTTGCAGCTTGAGGAGGAGGGGTATGTGCAGTTGAGGGTTGGGAGGGAGGAGGGTGTGGAGAGGGAGAGGGAGACGGGGCCGAATGTGAATGTTTTTGATCTGAGTGAGATGAGTCGGATGGAGGAGGAGGAGGATGCGGATGAGTACATGGATGAAGAGCCGGATAATGGGTTTATGGATCTGGGCGATGAGCGGGAGGACATGTCAGATGGTGGAAGGGAAACGTTGCATGATGCACCACTACCAGAGCGCAAGACTTCTTGACTTGACACATCTGGCTGACGTGCTCTCTCCCACCATCTAGCTACCGCGATCGAACAAGGTGTGCCCCGTATGCCACGAGACGGACGCGGTCTTCTTTCAGTCACAGCAGCGGTCTGCGGAAACGGGAATGGTGAGGCATCATTCTCTCTCTCTTCTCCTCGTTCAATCCCGATCGTCCTATGTTGAATGAGCACGTACGCTAAAGATTGCTCTTGATTACAGAAACTCTTTTATGTCTGCTGCAATTGTGGGAAAATCTTTCACTAGTCGGCGAGCACGCATCTTGATACATGAGGATGGGATTGCGTTTAGCGGGGCGTTTACGGTAGATCATGATACCACCTTTACGATATAGGACTTGGAGAGTTATGGCTCACCAGGCTCTGATAGAATTTTTAGAGAATCGTCCGAATCGTCAAGTCATTCTTAACAGCTCGTTGGTGAACCACTATGCTTGGATCAAGTTTACGACTGACTATCTATATCTCATGACCATGCAACGTCTATGCGATGAGGAGAAAAATTATGCCGTGCTAACCATGAAAGTCGCTAAATGCAGCAAGAGATCCACCCTTTCGTCACTACTCCGCCCAGCCACACCTTCGCCCTTCTTCAGTCCAGTATTTCCCCCATCATCCTCTCCCTCACCCCATTATTGACCACCCCGCCGACCCCAAAGGCGGGCACGATCCTCCCCATCCTCGCGAAGCTGGCCCCTACCCAATCCCTACCCACCCGGCCGACTCTTGACCGCCACGGCGTACCGTTGCCCATGGGGCGATTATAAAGGTCCAAGCCCCAGAGATGCAGGGGCGTGCTCAAAACTTGTATACCCGCCGGAGCTAGGAACTGGGCCACGCTGGCTCTGCTGACTTGCTTCTCCACCTCTTGCGATATTGGGAGGATGGGGGCAATGAGAGGTGGGAGGTTGAAAGATGCGAAGATGGTGAGCGAGTCGCGGAAGGCGAACAGCGCGTAGCTGGCCGTGGGCACAGCCCTTGTGACGGTACCTGCTATGCCCGGTGGAGGTCCAAACATGCGTGCGAACTGGCTGTCCTTGTAAAGACACAGAGACATGTTGACGCTCGTCGTAGCTAGAAATTTGGCTGGGCCTGACGTCGTGGTATTTGCGGGCTTGTTTGATACGGTGCTGCTGAGTGTATCGACTGCATTGGCCGTAGCGTAGGTGCCAAAGTAAAGAGCAGATATGAGGAGAGCGGGCTTGGAAGTTAGGAAGAGGTGGGGCCGTGTGAAGAGCGCATGGGTCGAGGCGAGAAAAGAGGCGCGGAGAGTTGAGCGATTGGACGCGTTCTCGATGATGGCACTGCACACGTCTTAGGTATAGCTATAGGAATCAGGCGCTTTGGGGGGTATACCGGTCAATGATCGTTATAAGCGGAGCAACAAGACCTGAAGCGCAAGCGGCTGCCGTGATATCGGATGTTATCCGCCATGGGAGGTTTGCTGTACTCCATTGTTGCGGGTTTAAGGGGATGACTGGTGAAGGCTTCGAATGGGGTCGAGGAAGGACGACGCTTGGCGAATGTTCGAGACTTTTGTCTGTAATTCCTCCATTGAGACCGTCACCATTGATATTACGCGTCATAACCTGCAATGCATATGAGTTTGGTCGCTGCTCTCCATATTAGACCAAGTGGATGTTGCTATGGCTGGTTAATAATCGAGTGTGAGAAAATTGAGCATAGGGGCCGAAGTCGGCGGCAACGGCCGCTAGACCAATCGGGAAGGGAAGTACGGGAGCAAGTTTCACACAAAACATCTGTAAGGGATGAGCATGGTAGGTATGGTAGGTATGGTAGGTATGGAAGGTCTTTCGAATGCTATCGTCGCATTCTAGATCTAAAAGATGTTGTTCGACAATGTATCAAGGTTTGCTGGTGGCCCGTGTTCAGCAGCACGAAATCCATCTGGGGTGAGCTTGACTGCTCCTGCCAAAACGAGCTGGAAGATTTTAGTCAAGGGCGGTGCACAATAATGGTTTGTATCACTTACAGCTCTGCTCAAATCGTCTATCAGGTCATCTGCATCTTCAATTCCAACACATAGTCTGATTATATCCTCCGGCAGAGCCCTCTCTTGCCGCGTCTTTGAATCGATGCTGGCGTGGCTCATACGGCAAGGCATGCTGATCAGGCTGTTGACACATCCAAAACTGACACTGATTGCCCACAGCTTCGCTGCTTCGACAATGCGCTCGCTGATCTGAACGCTTCCTGTTTCGAAGGATAGCACCGCGCCTGCGCCACGTGCCATAGAATTATGTAGCTCGTGTTGAGGATGTGACTTTAGACCAGGGTACCGTACATGAAATCCATGACTTTCTAGGAACTCTGCAATTCGTTGGGCGTTCGATTGTTGCTGCTCCATGCGGACCTTGAGCGTCTTGATACCTCGCATCAGTAGCCACGAGTCAAATGGTGCGAGACCACATCCAGAGGCGTTGATGGTAAAGTAGAGCCTTTCGCCTAGAGCACTATCATTGACGGCTAAAACACCTGCCATCAAATCATGGTGACCCGACAGATACTTCGTGCCGCTCTCATAGACTATATCTGCTCCAAACTCAAGTGGATTTTGCAGTAAGGGTGAAAGCATCGTATTATCGACTGCCACCAGAGCTTTGGGATTCACCTCATGTGTAAGCCTGGCAACCGTTGGGATGTCCACAATCTTGATCAATGGATTTGTGGGAGTCTCAAGAAGTACCATAGCGGTCTTAGGTCCAAGAGCATCTCGAACTCTGCTGGGATTGGTGGTATCGACATGGTGAACAATGATTTCGTTATACGTAGAGAGGTATTTAAGTAGCCGATTGGTCCCTCCGTACAAATCATCGCCAGTCACCACCTCATCGCCAGGACGCAATAGTCTCGTGATTACATCCATAGCACCCATACCGGAGCCAACAACTAGGGCCCGTTCTGCGCACATGATCTTTGCTAGATGTCGTTCCAGGTGCGTTCTAGTGGGGTTGCCAGACCGTGTGTAGTCATATTCACCACCCCCGCCGCCTGAGGTTTGCTTGAACGTTGCGGACTGATAGATGGGCATGCTACTGGCATTGTACTGATCGGTTCCTTCTGTGTATACAAGTTCTGTAGCTAAAGAGTATCTTTTGCCATTGCGGGGACTTGATGGCGCCGGAGAGGGAGGTAGGTCATGGCCATCCAAATCAAGTTTCGAGATTGCTTTGCCCAGGTTCTTCGCTGGCCCCGAGGAGCTTAATCTAGGGTCCTGACTGGATGGGTCCGGCGTTGTATCTGACATGTATGGGGATACAGAGTTGAAGCGAGAGGGGAGTATGGGGTGACCACTTTTCAGGACCGTTTCTTTCGTTTTGCAAGCGTGAGTCGCTTCACAGATCAATTGCCGATCAAACAGAGTCTTGCAGGTGGTGACTGCACCGAGAGGATATGGATGTTAGCACAAAAGGGACCGAATTGAATCAGAGGCTCAGGGGTGAGTCAGGTTCATGGTCTTCAAATGGGCATCCGGTGCTTGAATGTTTAGTCCAATTATGGGAAATTTTAGCCGATGATGCAATCTTCAGATCCGGAGAGGACGGGAAATATTCTATGCAATTGTACCCCCCTCGTGCCCCATCGTACACAGTAAGACACCACACACTTTCACTCAGAGACCGTGCCGATCTCAATGCCTAGTAATTTCTCGGGGCACATATTCAAGTCCTCGTCTGCCGTGTGTGAGTTGTGCAAAACGTATTTCATCATCTCGTGGTTTGGCACTCTCCAGATGTTAGATATACTCTCTTGGTAATACTACGCTCGCGGTTGTTTAGCAGACTTTCAAGCTGGCGAGTTCAATGATGTGGAGTATTGTAATGGAGACTGGCGCTAACTGCATTTCTCGTACTTGGTGAGAGCTGGAAAAGCTGCCAGACGGAGACTGATGTTTGGAATAATTAATCAGAAGAGTACTATCAAAGGTCGTCGGAACCTGTTCAAATAATTCTATCATCGAAACGCCGTCCGTGTAGCCAAGCTTAAAGGGTATCTTTATCTAGTCCATCAACTCTTCATCAGTAGTCACCTCAGATGTCTCAGAGTCTACTATCTCCTTGCTGTCTTTCCGTCTCGCCGGCTTCCGAGACACTTGAATCCCACCCGCAGAACCGAAGAAGTCAGCTGTCCTCAGTCCTCGAACATCACTAGGGTTGACTGCATCCATATGTGCGCCTGCGGCTTTCTTTTGTCGAATGAACTCCCTCACAGGGACCATAGCAGCGTCACGACATGCTTCTTTGATATCGCTCCCTGACATGCCTGCCGTGACTCGTACGAGATATTCAAGGTCAAAATCATCTTTATCGACTCTCGTATCCTTCAAAACGAGCCCTAGTATTCGCAGTCGCTGCGGTGCCGATGGTAGAGAGACGGAAAACTTCTTTGGCATTCGCCTTAGAATAGCTTCGTCGATGTCTTGGATTCGGTTTGTTGCACCCAAGAGCAGTATCCTTTGGGGTACTCCTGAGGTATTAGCTGATGCTAAGCCGTCCCAGTGCGTCATGAATTCTGCTTTTACCATTCCGCTGGCCTCATGTTCCCCACTTCTTCTTGTTCCTAACACCGCATCTATTTCGTCGATGAAGACTATACTTGGTTGCAATTTTCTCGCTAACGAAAAGACTGCGTTGACCAGTTTGTTCGAGTCACCGTACCATTTCTCAGTCAGCGTAGAGATATGTAAATTGATAAAGGTAGCACCGCTCTCATGAGCCAAAGCTTTAGCAAGCATGGTTTTACCACAGCCAGGAGGTCCATGAAGCAGTACCCCAGAAGGTGCAGATAGGAGTGACGACGAATGTGCATAGAGTTGTGGCATCGTCAGGGGATATATGACCGATTCTCTGAGCTCTTCTATTATCTCGCCCAGTCCACCAATGTCTGGCATTCTTTAGACCCATTCGTGCAATCGTGGGAACTTTCGATATACCTTCAAAGGCTACTGGTATGTCTTCAGGCGCAACCACGTCCATGGCTACCATCTGTTCATATTGGTTGAGAACAAGATCCTCCTTCCTTGGCTTTCGATGCCTGCTTTGTTCGCCATTGGTCTCTGCTTCATGTGGATCTAGCCTTCGAAGGACTGCGGCTGCTGCTGATTTTCGAGCTATTGAATCTTTATCGTTCTCGGGATCGAGTCTGTTGAGAGCATAACGGACAACGTAGTATAGAGATCCGCTCTGAATGTTGGGCGTTTGGTCAGCAGCATCTTTCATGACTGTTGCAGGCTGGGTCCTGAAGAACGACGAATTGTGTACCTACGGCCAGTACCATCAACAGTATATCTCCAGCATAGCCACCCAATCTTCTATCAGACATCTCTAGTCGAAGGCGATAGGCTGAGCATGTGCTTCGACACCAAAGAATATGAAAATGATATAATATGTCGTACACCTTCAGGAACGAAGGGAGTTCAGCGTGACGTGCCAGGGAGTCCTACCTTAAGTCTTGAATACGCTAAGTTAATCTTATCTATCTAGCGGATAATCGGGGCCCCGATTAGATCCTGTGTTTACTTCCTAAGCATCAATTCTCAGTATATGAGACCGCCATCAATCGTGCTAGTATTCTTGACAATGCCGAAAGCAAAGCCTGTTGCCTCACTCTCGGGCCTTATCGACACCAATATGGAAGATGACACTTTAAACATGGAAGCCGACGCGTTTCCCACACCAGATTCCAACCAGGAGAATGGACAGGCGAAAAGGAAAGGCAGAGGCAAAGCTACTACAAAGCGGTTCACCAAGCCAAGAGTAAGGCGCAGTGGTGAAGGAATTGCAATGAAGACCGCGACCCCAAAGCCAAGAGCTGGCATGAAGAGAGCGCCTTTGAAAGGACAGAAGAACACACAACAGGAAGAAGAGACGGAGGAAGTCGACGAATTTGAAGCGCAGGGCAATGAGGATACCGCGATGGATGAGTTGGTAGAGCCTAATTTGGCAGAAAAGCGAAAGGCGCCGCAAAAGAAAGCAGGCCGGCCACGAAAGAAGGCCGCCGTGCAGCAAGTGAATCCAGTACAGAAAGACGGCGAATTTGAGTTTACTCCCACGGCAGTCCGCCAAACCAAAGGGAACAAAAATGTTCCTACGGCACTAGCACTAAAGGCTAACGCAAGTAAGCCTCAGCAATCTGCTGAGCCAGAACAGGAAGAGAGAGTTATACCGGAGACTCAGATACCGATGGAGACTGAGCCTTCTGTTGCTCCGGAAGCAGATCAGGATGACGAGGGGGCAATACCGCAATCACGTTTGCGACGAACAATTAACGCACGCAACGATCGCTCACAACGCCAGCCTCTCGTTGCTAGGAGATTGGGGGACAGTGGTTCGGATACAGAGAGGGCGGGCAATGATCCAGCAATAAGGCGGAAACTCGGAGAGATGACAAAGAAACTTGCGAGCCTAGAATTGAAGTACAACAATCTGAAAGAAGTGGGCACCTTTCAAGCAAAAGCAAAGTTCCAGGAATTAGAAGCAAGTACGCAAGCCAGAGCTAAAGGTAAGTAAAGTCGCCTTAAGCTTTAAGTGATGAAGCTAACAACCTTTCCTCCAGCTTCGCACGAACTCATAATTTCTCTGAAACAGCAGCTAGCGACACAAAAGGAGCTCTCCCAAGACGCTCGTTCTTTGCAAAAGCAGATCACTTCGCGCGACGCAGACCTATCCAAAACACAGGCTTTGGCAGACCAACTCTCTACCTCCTTGTCCGAGGCTCAGAATGAGAACAAAGCCCTCCAGGCAAAGCTAGCTAATTCACGAAACGCATCTACCGCTGTCGAGGGTCTCAGTGCCCGAACCCCAGGCAGCGGCATGAGAGGGAAGACCCCAGTCAATAGGACTGTTATGGTCGGCAGTGCCGAGGCCGTCCAAGCAGCACAGGTCGCTCAATTGAAAGAAGACCTTTACAGCGATCTGACAGGTCTGATCCTGCGTGGTGTCGAGCGAGGCTCCGAATCTGATGTCTATGATTGCCTTCAGACGGGTCCCAATGGCAGTAAGTTCTCTCCCTCAAGCATGCAATCTCCCCTATCAAGTCCTGACAAGATGCTCAACAGCTCTCCACTTCAAGCTTGGCATCGCCAAAGACACTGACGGTGGTTATGACAATACCGAGTTCCAATACACTCCGCGCCTAGATGACAACCGTGACCGCGATCTAATCGCTTTGTTACCGGAATACTTGACTGACGATATCACATTCTCCAGAACGAATGCTGCAATGTTCTATGGTAGAGTTGTCAATTGTCTGACTAAGAAGCGGTCTGTTGAAGGGCAAGATTGAATACGTATGGAACGTGGCTCGGGGCTTTTTCTGGCGAGACATGGGTATGGAATCAGAGGCCAGGGTGGTCTCTGGCGTAGGACAACATGGCGTTGACGACTGTACAGATAACGTTCTTATTGCTGAGCGCTGATGAGGCATTGATAGGAATTCATGCGTACTGTATATTTCAACCAGAACTACGTACTACTTACTCAGAACAGATATCATCGAATGAAGCAAAGTTGTTTGAGCGTCTGGTCTTTGGAGAGATTCAGAAGCTGGGGAAATTTCACATCTTACTACGATCGCGAATGCCTACTGCTGCTTATTCCCGCTTATGATTGGCCAGCTTAGGGGACGTGAGGTCGATGGGTTTGAGCCAGTATTTCAAGGTATCGCCACGTGAGCCGGATGGAAGGAATCAGACATTTATTTGCTCGGGTTTAAATACAGTTTCTCCCCCTGTTCTGATGGTCTACCCAACATGACCTGCGCACTCGGCTCTCTCAAATCTATTATGATACTGAACAGGGTAGCAACAGAGCTCTCGCGTGTTCTTGTCCTACAAATTGCTGTTGGAAGATTATCCTCGTCGGCAAGTAAGGCGCGTATTGTCTCAGTCGTCAAAGGCCCCTGTGCGTCAAGTTTCGCTCGCTGAACAAGCTTGTCGATGCGTTCTAGCCTTGCCGGCGAATCTTGCAGTGCCATCTTATCTTCTACACCGCCGTGTGGCTTGAGGAGATGGTTGGTATGCGTCAAGACGCTTTTCGTTGGCAATTTGACAATATCGACACTCATGCATTCAAGCCCAACGGCCTCATGACTATCGGCGACAAGTATGTGGCATGCACTCGCGACGCCGGACTGCTGCAGCGTAGCTACTGCTTCCACGACACTCTCGCTTTCCAAACAGCTCCTCAGTGCCAAATGGCACGGCAATCGTTCGAAGTCAACGCCGAGAGCGCGAATGGCGTTCAGACATACGCCCACACCGCTAGAATTAAGGCCGATCTTTCCGATGATGCCTGCTTCGGTGATCATGCTGATGGACGGTTTCGATTCTTGGCGAATGTTGAGGTTGATAAGGTTTTCCTGCTGCTCTTCCTGCCAATCCCAATTCTGAGCGAGGAAAGTGGATTCCTCGTTCCGCAAATATAGGGCTGTGCAGCCGTCTCTGGACATTCCGTAGGCGATTTCGGTACGTACGTTTAGCGCTAGGATTGAGTGGTAGGGGACTTCGGCGCCGCTGGCGATACCTAGGGGTAGCGTTATACTTATGGAAGACAGTGATGGGACTGTGCACTTGAAATGATGGTTCGTTCCCCATTTCAAAGAGTTCATTTTGCCAAAGTAGACGGCCGATTCGAAATAGGAAGAAGTACCAATTTGGACTTGTATTTTGGGGAAAATATCATGCCTGTCCACCCATTGCATAGTGCATACAGAAAGAGGCAGACATTTCAAATGAGCAAAGTGAGGAACAGCGGAGGACAGATTTTGTTTACATCATGTTACCAAGCCCGATGCGAGTTGTTCGCATTCTCGACTTTATAAGGACGACAAAGACCGTAATGAGAGAAGCTGACGTGCCAACCTACCACGCATCTCTTCGCAGTACTGCGGCCAACCCTTTTGTAATACTGGCTCGAATTTGGCAGCCACATCACAGACTTCCGGCCACGACAATCCGCTCGTGTTCTGGAAAAGTTCACGATAGAAGCCCAGCCCACGATCAATCTCAACTTTCGCTGCCTGGCCATGCTGAGAGCCAATTGCAGAAGGCGGACCACTGCAATATATTTGTTTCATGATCGGTTGTTCTCAGATTTAAAAAGATATGTGATATGGTTGAGCATGGCATGGGGGACAATGACGATATAGTCTTAGCTTTTGGCACTACTACTCTATCGAAAAGGTCTGCTAGTGCTTGCAAAAATACCGGATATATGCCTCTTTTGCCTCATGAGGCACAAGTATTGTGCTACCTTGGAGCTTCTGTCCAGGCGGGGAATACATGGTACAGACTCTCTGGATCCTGGTCGGGCCATTCTCTGCGTATCAAGTCCATCATGGATTCATACATGAGTTTATAGGCGGCTGGGAGAAAGTGCAATCCTGTAGCCAATTTAGCAGAAAGGACCTGAGAGTTGCCGAGAGACTGACCATCAACTAGCAATTTGTCCAGAATTGCGTTTCTTGCTACCTTCTTCGAGCCGACCAATGGCTCGCCTGCTTTCCAGCCGGCTTTGGCCATGAATAAGGACCAGATATCGAAGACCACTACACCGAGCTCGGCTCCAACGTCACAGGTGGCATCTGCGTACTTCTTAGTATGCTCAGCTGTTCTTCGAGGATCAGTAAGGCCTTTCACAAGGTCACATTCCTCCAACCTATACTCGTTAACAGGTGGCGGCGTTATCAGGATGAGTCGGGGCTTTTGTGCAACAACGCCTGGGTGAGTCAAGATTGCTTTCAGATTATTCTTGAACTGGTCCAAAGGGACGTGCTGGTCATTGGAGCTGCCGGGTAAACATGCATCATTGGCGCCGAAGAACACAGCCTTGAGGAGCAAGTAAGCCAAGAGCATGGAATCTGCTTTGTAGCCCTATACCATGAACCGAAGGCGCGCCTGTTCTTTCCTAGGCATAAAGATTGGCAAGGCAAGCACTGCTTGGGTCGTATTGTAGCCCTTTTGAGCAACTGAGCTTTGTGCCATATAAGTCGCATTTTCGACCAACGTACAGAAAAGCCCCTGTTGATGACATCCAGCCGCCTGATGAAGGCTGTAACATCGAACAGCTGTCAGTAGAGTGTAGCAACCAGAACGAATAGTGCAGTAATAACAAGGGTCAACGGGCCAGTGAAAAGGATACCGTTCTGCAATGCGGGAGTAAAGGCGAATCCATCAGACTGATCGCATGATTGCTGAGTTATTGAATCGCCAAAAAGTAAGAATTGGTCATATGGTCCTGGATATGGTCCTGGACGATCTTGCAGCTGTACCTAGACCAATGATAAGCATTATTGCTGAATCGATTGCTGGTGAAGTCTTCCAGTACCAGCATCGTGGCGGAGGACACTCTACAGCACTCAGACGCTGGAACAACCACCTAAAAAGACAACCATACGAATCGTAGACTCGTATATCACTAGAGACTGAAAAGCGAGGCCAGAAATGTTGAGATCAGCGAAGGGTACGGATGAGATTCATGTGTGTATAATTGCTTCTTCAGGTTAGTCAGAGGTGGACAAAGACTTCGCGTCGGCCACATATCGACGCGCCTTGAATCATCAACGTCAGTTTGTCGCAAGTGACCATCAAATACTACGATCGACCGACCAGTCGAGGAGAGCGTGGTACATATCTTCTCATTTGACCTACGATCAATCTCATGCGATGCCTCGCCCGAAGCGTTCAAAGATCGCACCGTCAGCCCCCATCGCCCTTCGTCGTGTCGTCCAACCAGTCATAACAGCATCTGCGGCGCAAAAGCAGAAGGACATATTCTCTCCCGCATCCTCAGGACGCGTCACAAATGGAAGCGACGATAGCGACGGTCTGGTGGTGGCAAAGAGAACAGGGTCCAGAGGCAACAATGCGATCGCACAGGAATATACCATGAGTGGCGCATTGGCTCCGGAAGATATTGGAAACACGCGCTTGAAACCACCTTCAGGCAAGACCAGGGCTACTCTCACGAAAATAGCTAGAGAAGCCGACTACACGCAAGCAGCGGAGAAAGGAAGAGCAAGCAGGGTAGCGCGATCACCGAGGAAGGATCCAGAGCAGATACCATCCTCCTTTCCTGAAGAGTCTCTCCTAGCGAGCGAAAATTCCATTGAACCAAGTCAGTCACCAGCACGTAGTACTTCACAGGCAATGCTAGGTGTAAGGATCCAAGAGACACCGCGATTGCAATCATCGATGCTGGGAGGCGCTATGTTCAAGAGAAGGCCCAGGCAACCAAGCCTACTACAAATGGTCCAGTCGCAGAATCAGATCCAGGATGATTTGGACGACGACGACATGTACAACTTCCTTCCGGATGACGAGTCCACTCCTCTCATCAAGTCGCTGTCTCAGCCACACACACATACCATGTCTTCATCATCACGCCAGACTTCTGGCTCGCGCAAACGAAAGCAAATGACACCAGAGGTCCAAGTTCCGGCGTCACAATCGCAGTCCGAATATCCCCACTCCTCGCCATCCTCGCGTCCATCACAGCCACCCGATCCGCAAGAAGTATTAGACCTCCCTGCGGAAGAAAACGAAGCACAACCGACTCTTCCACGGCATAGATCCACTGAAATAGGCCAACCTCAAATATACAGCGACACACTTGCGCCTCCTCGGAGCAGCAGTCCAGCAAAGATTCAACCACGAGCTCCCCGCAGAAACCCTCCCAAAGCCTCCAACCAGCCCAAGCCCAAGAGTCAACAGCCAAACCGCAAAGAACCCTCACCCGCTCTATCGCCCATATCATCAACATCTACCCAAATCTCTCCAATCCGTCCAAAACCTCTAAAACCGCTCACAACAGCCACCCTCCAAAACCTGCTCCCACGACGGCGCATACGAAATAAGCCCAACAAGGGCGACTTCGACATCCCAAGCAGCAGCGACGTCGAACTCGACGCCACCGGCCTCGGCGAGGACGAAGACGAATTGAGCTTCCACACCACCAAAGCGCGGCGAAAGCGACCGAGCATGACTGGACAGAAGAGCGGAGCGAAGAGGAAGGCAAGTTTGGCAGGAAAAAAGAATGGCTCGAAGACGTATTCGCGCAAGAGTATCGTTGTCTCTGAGGATGAGGACGTCGAGAATGAAAGTGTGAATGGAGGGAAGGAGGGGGATGTTGCAGCGGATGGGAGGAAGAGGAAGACGCCGGCCTTGGATGGACGGGCGAAGGCGGAGATGAAGCGGCTGGCGGATAAGTTTAAGGAGGTCGATGGATTCGCGCTGGAATTTGAGGATATGACGGGGAGTAGTAGCCAGATGAGAGATGCCAGATGACCCTTTTCGAACGGGGAAAAGCTATCTACCTCGTTTTCTTTTGAAGAGCTGCTTGGCTATCTGTGGTTGGAGAAAATGCAGGTCGAGGAAGATTTTGCAACTTATTAAGAGGTATGTGTGCAATATCTTCTATGGTTAGAAGTGCTCCACGCTGCATGCTTTAATGCCAATCTATGTTGATGATTGCCTCCCTGAATGCATTTTTAAATCGAATCTTGCACTGCAAGATGAACGCCTGACTATGCAGAGACGTGTTTGCTTCACGCTTCGGGGCCAGGAGTAACAGGCCTGCTGCTTTTCTCCCGTTTCGTCAAACTTACGTTCTCCCTCAACGCGACGTACTCACTATCTGCGTACCCTAAAACGCCTCCTATCTCGCCACTCTTCAATCCCTTGATCCTGATAATCTCGGCCGCTGAGTAATTGACCAGAGCCCTGCCCACTTCGACTGGGAGATCATTCTCGACGGACACACCTCCACTATCCATATTACTATCAAGTGCAGCTGTTGACGATTTAGACTGGGAAGCGAGCCGACTGACGACTACGAGCTTAACGGCTTCTTGCTGTGCGAAGTGGCCTTCCACGTCAACAATTCCGGCGGGTAGGAGACCAGCTTTAGAGGCAAGGGCACGGTGGGCTCCGGCGTCGATATAAAGGGTCCCATGGGCGGCAAGCCCGTGGAGGAGCCAGAAGGACCGGTCGCGAATGGGGAAAGGATCCGGAAGGAAGCGAGTGTGGAGTGGCGGCTTTGCAAGACTGTCGAGATTGAGTGAGGAGATGGAGTTGCACAGTGATGGCTCCTCGCCAGGTGTTGGGGACATTGATGGTATTTTGGAATTTTGGGCTTGCTTTTGGCCTTGAACATAGTTGACGATGTTCACAATGTTGCCAGGTTTTGAGGAGCGAGTGATGACAGTCAAGACACCTGCGGATGTTGCGAGACGTGCAGCGACTATTTTCGTAGACATCCCGCCTGTGCCCAAAGCCGAGCCGGCGGAGGAGACGTCTGCTTCAAGGGATCCTACATCTTCGACAATCTCGATTGCTTGGGCGTCGGGGTTCGTCCGCGGGTTCTTGTCGTAGAGGCAGTCCACATCTGTCATGAGAAAGAGGTAATCTGCATGAACCATGGCGGCGGTGATGGCAGACAGGGTATCATTGTCTCCAAACTTTTCGAGTTGCCGTATTTCCTAGCTTCAATCAGCATGAATAATTAGTTGCCATGCTGCGATCGACCATACGGAAACGGCTAGAGTGTCGTTCTCATTGACGATTGGAATGACGCCCATGTTTAGAAGTTCCGTGAAAGTGTTTTGAGCATTTAGATATTGTGTCCGCTGTTACTCTGTCAGCTTTGCCTTACACTATCAAATCTCTGAAGAGGATGGCGCACATCAGCAATATCATTCCTCGTCAAGAGGATTTGAGCAACGGGCTGCTGTAGATGGGCGAACAGGCTTTCCCAAAGGCTCATAAGTCGACATTGACCTACCGCAGCCAATGCCTAACACGAAGTCAAACCCATGTTATATTTCCAAATCTATTCTGAGATCCATACTTGTATCCGGGGCAGGTGTTTAGGCCTTCTGGCAACGTTCATTTTCCGTAATCCAACGGCGATGGCTCCGGAGGAGACGATGACCACTCTGTGCCCATCTTTGATCAAGCTGACCGCAGTCTCGACGATGAGGGAGAGTGTAGAGAGCAGAGGCTCATGGGTTTTCTCATGGACTATGGAACTCGAGCCTGTGAGGATATTGAAGTCAGCGACCAGGTACGAAGCCTGCCCATACCTTGCATACCCAATTTAATCACAATGGTGAGATGCCGGTGACCCTTCATGCTTACCTCTGAAGTTTTGTGTTCCCAGCCATTGATGATCTTCTCGCTATGAGTCAGCCTAGAGGAACTAGACAGTGACTCTTCCATATGGGACCTCCTCGGTCTCGCTGAGTAATGAAAGGGCGGTCTCGGAAGTCTCGAAAGTTTTCAACTGAGTGAAAGAAAGTGTGCCCGAGACAAAACTTTCTGGGGTAAATGTCACCGCTAGTCTGTAAGGGCTTAGCTGCCGCGCGGAGTGGCTTACTATAGAATACCTTAAATTCTAATCTGTAAACCCAATTTCCTCTTGGCGCTCGCAGAGTCGAAAGCTGGTCCGCAACAAGGCAGTATCACTCCGATTGCCCAATGTCCAAGCCAGATTCAAAGTCCCAAGCCAACACTCCTGCAAATGCCGAATCGAACTTAAATACTCAAGAGACAGGTTACACATTCACCAACGACCCATGGGTGCGATGGCGGAACACCTGGCGATACGTGACCGGCGGTCTGACCGACGAAGGAATGAAGCAATACCGCGAAGGTCGCGATGTCCGCATGGAGGAATCGGACTGCAGACGATGTGAAGAACAGAGAGATTACCTCCTCCAATACAGTCCGTTCATCTAGCCTCTCAAACGCACATGCATACAGAAGTCTCGCTGATCGGGTTCCTTCAGGTCCGATTGTACGCTTCATGAATCAGAAAATCGGTGCGTTGGGGGGTGATTTGCACAGTGGGAATATCATATGTGCCAGATGCACGGAGGCGAGGGGAGGTGGTTTTGATCCGAATTATGGCATTCAACTCTGCGCGAATCGGGTGGGATTTGAGCCGCTGGAAGATACGCTGGCACATGGTAAACCCTTGCGATTGCTGTTCGGAATATGTGATACTGAGTATTAAGTAGAGATGGTGCACGCGTATGACCACCTCCGCTTCAACTGCGACATGGCGAGCAATTTAAGGCACGCCGCCTGTGCCGAGATACGCGCATCGTCCTTGAGCGGGGAGTGCAGGTTCTGGCGCGAGTTCTGGCATAGGAGTCAATGGAAGGTCACGTATCAACATCAAGAGTGCGTCCGAAGGCGGGCCACGCTATCTGTCATGCATAGGCCGAATTGTAAGGATGATGTTGAGGCCGCGAAGGTGGTCAATGAGGTCTGGGACAGCTGCTTTGCGGATACAAGGCCTTTCGACGAGATATATAAGTGAGGAATATGGATTGACAATGAGCATGTTCAATTACGAATGTATATTACAGCATTCTTGGGCGTTTGGTACGCTGTACGCCACCAGGAATACCCCAACTCACCCCAACTCCGAGCCTTACGCTTGTCATTTCAACCCGATCATGACTCATGACATAGAAGAACTGCAGCTTAAGATTCGCCGCTATTATAGGAATATGTCGAAGCAATCTGACTGCCGAAATTCAAGACTGTGCGGGCTGGGCTGGCTGCATCAATGCAGCAAGTTTGGCTTCTTTTCCCCCTGAGCTTCTTTGGGTTGCTCGCTCACCCTTGATGCAGTGCTTGACGATCCACGGATGCTTCTGCACGTCGACGAGAGGTATGCGCTTCTCTGGATCTAAGACCAGCAACTTCATTCGGTCAGCATATGGATTACTTATCGTAACTCGATGACAATCTTACTCTCTCTATCAGATCTTTAGCCTCGGGGCTCACGAACTTCGGCACCGTCATTTCTCCCCTTGCTATCCTTCTTTGGGTCATGACCGGTGTGTCCTCGAAAGGGGCCTCTCCAACCAGGAACTCATATGTAAGAACACCCAGACTCCACAGATCAACCTTTTCGTTGTAAAAGTTCTCTTGACTTCCCGGCTTGATCATCTCTGGAGGCAGATAATCAAGGGTTCCGCACATTGTATTCCTTCGGTTGTTCGGGGCATGTACACTCCACCCGAAATCCGAGATCTTGATCTCACCATGAATTCCGACAAGAATGTTCTCTGGCTTGATGTCTCTGTGCATGACATGTTTCTTATGGAGATACTTCAATGCTGCAGCCATTTGCGCGATGTACTGTGCAGCCTTCCATTCTGGAAATTTATTTTCTTTCCGCAGATGTTTGTACAGCTCTCCCTTGCCGGCGAATTCAAGAATGAGGAATACCCTTTTGCTGTCGTGGAAATGACCATAAAATCGAAGGATATTGGGATGGCGAAGGTTACTGTGAATCTCGATCTCTCGTCGTACTTGCTTCTCAACCTTGCCTTGCTGCAACTCGCTCTTGTGGAGAACTTTCAGTGCGCAAACAAATCCCGTGGATCGCTCTTTAGCTAGATATACTCTTCCGAACTTGCCTTTCCCGAGGGGTTTGCCTATCTCAAACATGCCAAGATGAAACTTCTTTGGCTGCGGTTGATCATACATTGAGGGATTGGACAGGCGCTGTATGGTACTCTCGTCAGACGGCCGTGCCGAAGACGATGTGCTGGTGCCTTTATGAGAAGGTGAAGCAGGTGGTGGTAGGTTCGAGCCGCGCCATTGGGCAGCTTGCGAAACTATATTGACAGAGGTGGTGGTTGCGGCCTTCACATTCGCTTCATTGTTATTCTGAATGGCAATCTTGAGCAGATTTGAGCGATTGGGGTTGGATGTCAACTGATTATTGGATCCAAGCCCGGATATTGACATAGCCGTTGATAAAGATCCCTGGAATCTTGAGTACGAGCATACCGAAGCCATTACTCTCAGCTTACCTTGGACTTGTGATATATACTGCCGCCATTGACTGGCTCATTCTCGTCGTTAACTGACAAGCCCTCCAAACGGGACTCAATTGCTCGTATCGCCATGTTGAGGAGCAAACACAAGTAGAACGATATGAGATCTTCCGATTTCCGTCGATGTCCTGCTGGTGACCTGCTCTATCAGTACAAGAGGTTTGCGACTATAGATTACTGGAAAAGTGACAGGTAGTACCAAGAAGGTTGTCAACAACGGTTGCGGGGCAACCGAGCAGTGCAACGGAACGTTTCCGCAAGCCGCAGTACCCTTCACCCCACCATGTGAAAACGTCCACTATCAATGGGCTTGCGTCTACATTTAGATGATGAGCTTTCGGGCAGTCTGAAGTCACCGTCCACGATGGCACTCAACAACCGGTCAGACCCGAACTCGCACTACCCTTCCACCGCCGACGCCGGCAATTCAGTCACTCAGCATGGCTTCAAGATCACGACCCGAAAGCTACCGATTCTGAAGGCCGAGCCCATTGAGAAGATGACCCAAAGCTTGGGCATTGCACCTCCAGAAATGATTTTCGGAAATAACATGGTATGGATCGAGCATGCGGGTGGGTGGAGCATCAACTTCAACACCTACGATGCGCTGGACAGGGTTGACAAGACTGGGGGCTCGATGTTGCAGGTCGCACATTCGAAGGAGTGGCAGAGTACGCGGTACGGATGGCGTGACGTTTTGTGTTGGGGGTACTTGTGCTGAGAAAGAGTAGGGAGAAGAAGCATGAGGGGATCACGGAGGTCGTGAAGCCGTTCGACTGGTCGTATAGTACGGATTACAAGGGTACATTGGGATCAAGTGCGTCAGTCTTTGAACCCACCACGACGCCTATTCCGTTGGAGCTCCTCAAAAGACCTGATCCGATACTCTTCTTCGACGAGGTCATGCTTTATGAGGATGAGATGGCAGACAATGGGATCACAATGTTATCTTGTAAGATTAGAGCCATGCCCCACAGATTGCTACTGCTCTGTCGCTTCTTCATGCGCTTGGATGGCGTTCTACTCCGGATCAGGGATACCAGGGTCTACGTAGACTTTGGGACCGGTGAGGTGATCAGGGAATATGTCGCGAAGGAGGAGAAATTTGAGGTCGTCAGAGAGGTGAGGACGTTTCAAGGAGTCTTCTTAAGCATGCTGACGTCGCTCAGAATTTGTCAGCGAGAGGCCTAGACGCGCCAGCCCAGCTTCGAGATCCAAATAATCTGATCGACTTGCTACCTGTGGTGGATAGATCGCTTGAGCGGTTAGTGGTCAGGTAGTAGTTGGACGTGCAAGGACATCTGCAACCGGAAATCGAGCATTTGGCATGTACATTACTTGCAAGGCGTATAGTACGAATGACATGGTGTCGACACTTATTGAATGTGAAAGGAGACCTTGAAGCATGCTGGCAGCAATATGACTTCATATGGAACCATGCTACCCGTTCTCAGCACCAGCCAAGCCCTTTACCACTCCTGCAATCACAGGCACACTGGTCAAAGCAACCATCACCGTCCCGAACAGACTCATACTAAGGCTACTCAGCGCAGCCGCTCTGGGATCACTAACGAGCAGCAGCGCGGTAGCAATTGCAGACGAGTTTCCTCCTAGCGTAACGCCCCTCGTCACATAATCATCCTCCGGGATCCGCATCCATTGCAAAAGAGTAGGTCCCACGAGAACTCCCATGACTCCACTCATGATGCACAGTACAGCGACCAGTTGAAGATCGCCATCAAGGTTTTGCGTGGCTGGAGTGGCAAGCGCTAGGGTGAGCGACCGGGATGCGAATGAGAGACTGCGAGCCGGCGAGATCCCGATGGCGTGACAGAGAGCCGGATATCCAAATAGAGATGCTGTGGCTATGAGAATGTTGGGGAGGATTATGGAGGGGAAATGCCGCTTCAGCTCGTTGCGGTACTGGAACATGGGTATTGCCAGAGCCACAATTGATACATCTAGAGTGGAACTGAGGATGTCGCCTGCTCCAGGTAGAGCCAGGTAAGGGGCTTCGCCGTTGAAGAGCTGGAGATAACGAGTCTTGCTCGTATACACTGTAAGCGCCGCTTTGAGCGTGGAGTGATGTGTCAGAGCTAATATCCAGATCCCAAGGATGGTGAAAGCGGAAGAGACGAGGACGGGATGAAGATACTGTTTGTATCTGGGAGGCATAGAGACGGCAGCGAAATAGGTGAGAATCGATAACGTAAGATAAGCTGGCATCGAGTAATCGAGAGCATAGTAGACTGGAAGGCCAATGAAGATTAATAAGATTGCATAGGTGACGGTGTCAAGGTTGGAGTTGATCACAGCGGCCCATGATTGGGCACGTGTGGCTGGAAGAGGATCTTGACGAGGTTCAGGAAGCGACGGCTGTGATGTGCTAAAGGTTTCCGATTGCGGTGGGCCACCAGTACCACGGACTTGGGAAGGATCCTGGGCACGAGAGGGATATGCGATGTCCAGAGTATCGGCATTAACAGATAATTCTGTGCCCAGATCTGTTGTAAAACGTGCTTCAGGGGCTGGTAGATTTCTGGATGACCGAGTGAGAGGAATGTCATCATCTTCGGCACCCAGTTCTTCAGCTCGTTCTATTAGGGCTCTTTTTGAGCTACCAAGCAGTATCTGAAGACCGCGGGTGATGTATGCAGTCGTTGCGAGCATCACCCCAAACCCAACCACTGCAGGATAAATCAGCACATTGCAAATCCCTCGAAGGGAACTTGCTTACAAAAGACAGCAATAATCTTGCCTACTTCGACGCCATCAACGGGAGGGCTGAGAGGGAGAGTGACTATAGTAAAGTCAGTATCATAGCTTATTTGAATAGTGTTAGAAACGGCGCACTCACCAAAAGAAGGCATAAAGAAAACGTTGATGTATCGAAGGGCAAATCCAGTCTGGTATACCGTCAGGCAATTGCACCGTTCCAAATAGGAGGTTGAGGCTCACAGGAACGTCAATGATTTGAACGATTTTCTTAGTTCTTTTGTCTCCTAATGTGATCTCGCCCAGAATGAGACCGAAGAACAACAGAATGAGGAGTGCGACAGAAGCCGGAAAAGAGACAGAGCTCAGCCTGATCAAGCTGTCCACTGCCCAACATGCCAGCAAAACACAGAGGACGCCAATCGGAACATAGATCCACGCCATCAGAGTTCTGCGCCATGCTAAGAGTGAGATCTGATTTCTGTTCAGATGATAATGCGGTTTGTTGCGAGTGACATACCAGACGACACGCTTCCCAAGCGTCTAGCAGCCAGGTCCGCTCTCCCGCCGTCGCCATCATGGGCTGGGGTGCACAAAGAAGGAATGCATCAGAATTCGAGACGGTTCGTTGGGTTGAGGCAATAATTGGCGGGGAAGCCGATTCTGGCCGATGCTCTTCGACCGAGCCCTAGACTACCTACAATTCTGCACAAAAGGTCATTTATGCCAACGGAAGTCTTTTCTTCTGAATGTCGGGCGCGCGGCTCAGACTGCCTAGGAAGCATATCAGGATACGGCGATATTGCTTTCGTTGTCGTAGGTAGGAAACCGCCAATATTCGCCCAATGTTCACCTTTAGCTCCCTAGGTGATCGTGCTTCAGATCAACAAGAGAACCACTTTAATTGCCTTTCCACCTGAAAGTTGGCAATTGGTGCAGAATGACGGGCTAGAATCGTAGATAGCAACACGGGACTCGCATTATCGGTTTGCTCGAAGACTCATTGCATTGAGATCCTGATATTACTCCTGACGGTCTATTCTTCGTTTGACGTAGATTCTGCCATCATCTAGACGTTCACCCATGAGATGCTCTTCGAGATCCCATAGTCGATCATCAAATTTCCGGACAGTCTTATCCATTGTATGAAGTTTGCTAACATCCAACTTTAGAATAGCCTTTCGTAGACCTATCATGATCGACTTACATTAGGATATTACTAGCATCGCAAGCGATTCTTTGTGTCTGGATTCGGTTGACTCGATCTGCTAGGATGATGACATCGGATTTACTCCGCATCCACCTCCATCGACGGAGCAAAGTCATTGGTGCGTAATGGGTATCGTCGCTAAGTTCTGATCGTTCAATGTCTTTCTCGGTCGTCTCAGGCGATTCTATCAAGAACGGTGCCTCTAATCTGTTGAAATCGCGGTGAACACGCTCGACTGTCTGCGCATTTCTTGGATTAGTATGTTTATCCTCATTTTGGTAAGTACTTATTTGAGTAATTTGATCATTCGGAGAATTCGAAACTCTTCTGACATGTCGCAAGACTTTTGAAACTGCTCGAATTGAATAGAACACGAATGACTCCATAAGGTTTTATCACTTACGGAATCGAGAATTCGTAGTGGCTGCACATCCTCATGGTACTTCTTGACGCTTCTGCTCCTCGATCTAGTCCGCCGTAAAGCTGATTTGAAGTATGCTCTTTCATTGTGAACCTCCAAACGCAGATTGTCCAGATAGCCTCTCATTTGTTTCGGTGCAGAAAGCAGAGTCAGGATCGTCTCCCAGAACACCTTTAGAAACGTGAAGATTGTAAACGCAAAGCCTATGAATCCAACGGTGGTAGATGCAAGAGAGATAGCAGAAAGCTCAGACATTTTGTTGGCTGAATAGAGGGAGAAATGCTCAGCAAGTGGTTCTATGTTGCTTACCTAGATAGAAATATGTTTTGAACAAGCGGATGATATGCATTGCCCGTGATACATGATGCTGTGGGATATACATAAAACCCAAGATCTCAGCTATCGAGTGGGAGATAGTTGGAGGAATCACACGGTCAGAATGAAAGCTCACCACATGAGTATACATAGTGGGAGAGTGAGCGTGAGTGTAGCAGATGATCGTCGGGAAGAACCCCTTGAATGCCCCTAGTTTTACAAAAAGTCTTGGATGCCCCACCTTGTCTGTTGGTACTCCCACCATCATAACTGCAGCTATGTCGTTCGTACAAGATCGACATCTCGTACTACTTCCTCTTCCCATCTCATGATGGACGCTTGGGTCTGAGTACCTTCCAAAGACTGCTAGCGCCGAGTATTCTACGAATGAAATGGGGCAATGTAGAGATGATCTACGTCGACACGCCTGACCTCGTCCCCGTTTCCTGAGTGTCCACAAGCTACAATACACGAGCATGGCTTATGGTCGCCTGCATCTTTGCATACAAGGTACACGGGATCGCTCACCCGGTTGACCTTGAGAGCTCAGTGAGACGCAGACAGGGAATGGCTATCGGTGCCTAAGCAGTAGGCCGTTTGGCCGTTTTTGGTGAAAGAGCTACCAATGTGTCGAGTGCCCAAAACCCTTAGTACTTGAGCACTCTGAATACAGTGTTAGCGTGCTAGTCAGCAGTGGTATGATAATATCCGTGGAGAGCACTTGTAGAGTTGCCGCAACTCCAGCCTAGAGGAGGAGCACCAAACATGGTAACCAAAGTCCCAGAGTGATGCCTTGAGATATGTAGGCATAGAGCCAGATAAACATTCACTGATGAGTAAGATTTTTTGTTAACCGACTCCGACCTGAATCCCCTACTAAGGTTGTGTACCTTCTCAATTCTACAGCACAAACCGAAAGTCAACACACTTACTCGATGGGAAGTTGCCCTGCGCAGGTACCCTCTACGGAATTTCGCATTCGCCCAACCCTCCCCTCTAATATCTAAGCACTTCCTAGCCCTCATTTCCTTCACTGCAAATATGTCTCCAGTATTCAGGTGTCTCATTGTACTATGCATTGCCTTCTCGTCTCACGCTTGGACACCCGTCGTCGTAAAAAATGTCACATTGCTGGGTCCGCAGCTCTCCCCAGATGTTACTGTCGTTTCGAGAGACGGAGGATATTCGGTCCTGATTGACGGAAAGATTGTCTGGCTTTACGATGACACAGAATGCAAAGATCTACAGGGTAACCAGCTCTCATTCATCTCGAATACGGCTACTTACCAGTTGGATCCCAAGAATGTATCGACAGTCACCGATTTTGGGGTGGTTGATCTGGGTAAGACCTCGGGTGGGAGTTCAAAGTCAGCTATCCTTGCCGGCACGACCGTGGGTACGGGAGGATGGATACCATTCCAGTCAGACGAGCTCGACTTCAATCGGCAAATGGTGGGCAAGGAACGTGTGGCCATTTGTAAGCACTCTGCTCGCACCGTATGGTCTTCCCCTCATTTATGGCCAGCTTTCAGGGCCTGGCACTTGCCCTACACCAATCAGTACTACAGCGGCATTTCTCTACGCACCACTAGTCTACGTCGATTACAAGCCTCAAGACCCCACCAAGGAGTATCAAGCAAGAGGAATGACTTTGATAGCAATCACTGCTCCGGCTTCTGGTCCTGTTGCAATGCGCCAAGGTGACCTTATCATACCTGGAACTGAGGTTGCTTTTGGAGGCTTTTCGACATTGCTCGGCTACAGAAGCACGGACATCACGACAAGCAACGACAACGGTGATAGGGATGTATATTTGATCGGAATGACCAATGCTGGACTCCAAATCGCCCGGGTTGACATCAACGACTTGACTGATTTCGCCAAATACACCTTCTGGAATCCCCACAGCCAGCAATTCTCGGATACTCCACCCATGCCAAGTGTCAATGAAACCGCCCGGGTATATGTGCCTGGTTCTTTCTCATCTGGAAGCATCATCTACAGCCCTTACTTCACGACCTTCATTATGATCTACTTCAATAAGATGGTTGATTCGACATTTTACATGAGGTATCTCGCGCTAAACAAGCCCACAGGGCAAGACAAGACGTGGGTAGCAGGGGGCAAACACGGCAAAGGAATTGTAGCAGAGGACGTTGAAGCTCTAGTCAAATACCAGTGGTCCGCTGAGCAAAAGCTGTGGGAATCCCCTGCCGGCAAAGGAGGCTTCAATTACGCAGGTAGCGGCATCTTCTGTATAGGTTGCCTACTCGCTAATTTGAATCATGCAGGCACCGCCCATTTTGAATACTTCAATACGCGATATTACCCTCAGTCTGTGTATCCACAAGGGACAAGGCCCGCACAGCAGCGCAATTCATGGTACGGAGGAGACATCCTAGCACAGAAAGACGCAGGCCCAGACGGCAAGAATGTTATGCTTAGCTGGACTTCCCAGGTTACTGGTGGAACCGACAATGGTATCTACCAGATCGAGCTTGCGATGCTCACCTTCGATGACATACCCTCGAATACCAGCTCAGCTGGGCCAACTGCCTCATCGCCTACGCCGGTCAAAGGCCAAGGATTAGGCAACACACCCGTCAGTGCAGCTCTCTCTACGCCAGTGGGAAGCAACAGTCTCTTGCGGTACCTCACCATCTCCATAGAGTTGCTGTATCTCGTGAAACTGGGCAGACTACTGATGTAAACTTGGAAAACAACTTGCAAGCCGCCAAATTCACCGAGCGAGATTGACGGACAAGATACGTCAACGGAACTAGCTGTATCGTTCTATCGATGAATTTGGATTTGTCGCTCATGCAGGGAACAAGGCCACAACATCGACGGTAAATGACTTTCGATTCATCTGTAAAAAGCGTATTAGGAGGCTGAGCTAGGGTTGCACCCAGCTATGGTATCATCACAGGAAGAAGTATTTTAGTTGATATGTCTAGAGACCCAAAGGGCTGTCAATACCTTAGGCACAATTAAATCTAAAAGATGATGTCAGTCGTCACTCTTGATACCGCTTGTCTCATAACAACAGAAACAAGTTCTACTCAGTGTGAATGTTCCCCTCAAGATCGAGTCTGCACCTCCCGAGTCGCGTGTTAGGGTCTCGACTAGGTAGCCAGTAGGGCATCGGCTCGTCCATATCTTGCTGTAGAGGAGATGTATACTTTGCGACTTGACAAGAGGATGTCTTGCTTCATTGCTCACTACTTTCGCTTTCTATAAGTTGAGTACAAAGTTTACACTCGTTTTAATCGATATGCTTGATCATTTGACTTACTGAGCTCCGGTAAGCCCTGGTTGAATTTACTGGAAGATGAATGCTTACCTTACTACTTCATAGTACTTATAGTACTTACCAGAAGTAGTCTTTGGCGAACGCGAGAAGACCTAGAATGGATCAGACTGCCGAATACCGATTGCCCTTCGATGCTTTGATGCACGGTGCATCTGTCGCAACACTCTAGAGTCGCGCGGTAGGCGTGCCATTGTCATAGAGCCGCAGCGACTCCTACTTGCGCTGAAACCATGTCCGTTGTAGGAGTGTATGCTAGCAATCGAGAAGAATCGTTGCACGCCCGTTCATCTTGTGTCAAGGTATTAACAGTCTATCATTTGCTCTCAGGCATTTGTGTTTGATTTAGGAGTCAATATGCTGCTCATTCAAACCATGAAGACTGCTCTCTCGCTCTGGCTTTCATTACATACCACTGCCATGGCAGCAGTGACCTCCCTGAATGAGACCAGCACATCAGTCCCCGAAAGCTCATCCCTCGGCATCAACTGTCGAGGCAGCTTATGGTGTCCCTGGATCTCCAGACCTTCAAATCATATCCTCCAGTACCTCCAAGATCGGATCAGCGCCGATATGAACGACAAGGATATATACTTGAATCGGCAACAGATTGCATGTACGACACTTTATGACGGCGGGCGCGGAGGTGGAGCACCTTTCTGCGTTTTCACTCAAGGCCGGAACGTACCTCCACAAGGCATCAATGGGTCGGAGATCAAGAGAAAGCTATCGGAGTTACGCGACCACGGATGTTTTGCGTGTGGAAGTGTACCGCTGGGAGATTCCAATGATCCTAGCACGTTAGGTATCCTGACGTTGAATTACGTCCCGGCAGTCCAGCACCGATGCTGGACAGTATTCCGTCAGCAGTCTCCGATTTGTCCCCCCTCTAATTCGGGTCCAGCGGTAGTCCCCACTTCCTATCCACCAGGTACTCCACCAGCTTTTCAATCATTTAACCTCACCGCCGTGGACCCTGCTGGTCAGTTGGCAGGCCTACAAAGACGCTAGCTTGCCGAGAAAGAAGCCGAGCCACGGAGATAGGAGTAGATCTGAAGGTAAAGGAGACACCACTTAACATAAAGAAATTACAGATATCTCATACTAACTCCCCAAAGAGAAGCTGTTCTTAGATTGGTTCCGACTTGAGTCGGATGGATAGTATGTAGGGAATAGGACAAGTCTGAATGCATCTGGTAGCATACTCCCCGATAAAATTCTGATGTTCACAAATATGCTTTGAATTCCAATATCATACAAGAGCCTCTAGTTTCGCCCACGCTCAACTTCATTGACCATTGGACAGCTATTGCTTCGCCTTTTCTCCCTCCGCATTCGTCTGCTTTATGAAATCCCTGTATAGACATTAATCCCACTTTACTGCGATGATGCTAGCCAGGGTTTGTAGAAGCCACGCACTGTATGAACTGCTCCTCGTCCTTGCTTCCAGCATTGATCGCTGGTCCTTTCTCTTTCGCCTTCTCTTTCCCGGACATCGCATATCCCGCTGCCGCGAACGTTGTGCCGAGGGTTAACATTGCAAGCTATGGTGGTTCCGTTAGTGAGATCGGACTGCTGGGTTGACTATCCGGATAGATGGGCGGGGAGTGGGGGAGCATACGACGTGCGAGCCGACTTTGCGACCCATTATCTCGTATGTGGCGACCATGATGAGTATGTGGTGCGTAGATGGAGCTTGGGGTGTTGGCGATGCAATTGGTGGTGGTTTAGACAAGCTCTACAGCTCGGAAAGCGCGGATTCGCAAAAGGTGCGGAATCGGACCGCGGATCAATGGCTCCTCCTCCAAGCACGAGACCTTGTGTTGCAGCCTGTGAACGGCCTCAAGACTTTGGGACCATATCAAGGGCGTCCAAAACAACATGTCGAACAACAATGAGTCTAATACGACAAACCAGAGAAAACCGAAACCCTCAGAAGTCGACTCTTTCCCTCGGGTTAAGCTACCGACAGAATTACAAAAGCGAGTAGACGAAGAGGAAAGATTGTTTGATCAGATATACGACGGGACGTGAGTAGCGCACTGTCGTGTACGTTGGACACAACTCTACTGACTGCCAACGTAGGGCCAATCAATCCACAGATTCCAACGTCCGCTACGCAGCATATGCCTCACGTTTCCGCACCATCCTCCTCAGTGCCCACCGCTACGTCGCCTACACCTCAGACATCGGAGAGTCCTTTCGGCCAATAGCTCATCCATGGCTTATCAGAGGCGCCTATGGTATCTCGTGGGCGTATCTTGTAGGAGACGTGGGTTACGAAGGCTACAAATCCTACCTGCGGAATCAACACGTGAAGCATCCGGGCGTGCCTGGGGTGCTGTCGACGAGGTCTTCGGACGCTAGGGAGTCGTTGATGACGACAGATGGTAAACCGGAAGTTGGGCATGTACCGGCCATTGAAGACTTTAGAGCCGTGATGGTTCAACGAGCGGCTTTTCAGGGCATAGCGAGTATGGGGCTGCCTGCTTTCACTATTCATAGTATTGTGAGGTATTCAGGTAGAGCGCTGAAGGATGCGAAGAATAAGACTATCAGGTCGTATGGCCCTATAGGTGTAAGTCCATGTTTGACCTCTCAGAATGTTCCTTAATGTGCTTATATGTTTCTAGCTTGGCCTTGCCGCAGTGCCCTTCCTGCCTTACATGTTCGATAAGCCAATCGAGGAGGCCCTCGAATGGAGTTTCCATAAGGCGTTTCAAACTTTTGGTGGACCGGAAGCGGTTTCTCACAGGCCAGAGACTGGCAGGGTTACAGAACTTGTGGAGGAAAGTAGGAAGAAGGGATTGCAGAAGGAGAAAGAACTGTAGAAGCGCAGCTTCCGGGTCGAAATATGTGATTGTAGGTTCTGGCGTTCTTGTTATAAATGATACCACTCTGTCGACTGTCACTTTCATTCAGCTCATTTTCCTTGGTCCTACGCCTCCAAAGAGAGCCAAAGTAAGAACCACAATACGTCTCTCTCAGAAACTAGTTCATATGCCTTGACGCCCTCTGTCAGACTTTCCTTCGGCCATATATGTTTGACTCCCGTGTACTCAAAAAGATGTGGGTTGCCGATACGCCTAGGAACTTTGGAATTCGCGAAGTATAGGCCTGCAGTCAAGGAGTGAACAACCAAGTCCAGTGACCGTTATAGTAAATATCTTGTGGCGCGAACAATAAATCTTTTGGTGAAGGCGAATGACTATGAATGTGCAGAATTTCCCAACATCACTAACGGTCCAGCAGATAGCGACTACTTTCTGCAGCGGTAGTATAACAGTGGCCCAAACGGACAAAAGCTCGGCACTTATGATGGTACGATCCTATGTAGCAGTGGTAGCAGTACAGTTCATTAAAAGGAACACACCAACGTCCCAACTTTTGCATAACGCAATTGACGGTATAACGAGATTGACGGCTTTTCGAGATGGCTGAGTGATGTGCTTCGATTTCGGTGCTGTAAATCCATCTATAGTCCAGTCGAAGTGGCGGAGCATGGAACGGATTCGGAAAGACGTGATCGATTTCCGAATGCTAAGAACGTAGTGGTTCGACCCATCCACGCCATCGCTGATCATAGTCGACCAAATTGTACTATGTAGGACTTTGGATCGCTAGCATAGCCTACGGCTGTAATATCTTGAGCTGCATCGAAAAGAATGATATATGTTCAAGACTCCTCCATCTAGATGATCGGCAGGGATATCTCAATGCGAGAAGCTGGTTCCTGATGGAGGCCCGCTTGGTCTATCCCAAGAAAGATCGATTCAAATGCTTTGAGAAATCTCCTACTCCTATGCTGACTCCAAGTGATTTCTTTTATACATTCGACGAAGCTAACGATAGTATCTTCGACTGCTGCTTGTGCCTGAGCTCTGCACCCACCACACCTGTCTATACTGTAAGCGACCTAGAGTATTCCTTCGCACCTCGTATCCAGACTCACCGTTTATCCTTGTCCCCAGCGGTTCCCCGTTCTTCCCAATCAAAGCACATGCATTATCGTCGAACTTCACCACCATGCCATCCTTTCTCTGCACCTTTTTCACCGTCCTCACTATTATAGCATGCCTAATATCCCCTCTTCTGACCTTATTAGCTGCTGCGGCCGAGGTGCTGCCGGGGCCGCCATCGCCCATTGAGCGAGATTTTTGAACGACTACTATTATGCGATCGCCTTGCGTGTCGTGAGCGAGCTGGAGATACTGAGGTGGTACGATCATGCCATACCGATCCGGCCATGCCTCTTCATCCGTAAATTTGCGACGCATTCGACTAGAGTGGCTCCGGAATTATCGATGCAGTTCAGCATTGTCTAGGACAATAGGTCAGCAGGTAGCCGGGCGCAAACAGCATTCACGTTTGGTTTGTACCCTACCTTCAATTGTATCATCGTACCCACATGAGGCCTTCAGACCCCAAGTAGTACTGTTGTACGATGGCAGAATCTAATATAGGCACAGTAGAAGGACTGTCTCATAAATGTCCAATGAATTGTACATGGAGCTGGATTTCAGATCTCTTCACGCGCGGGAGATCGACGCGAGATTCCGCCCGCGAATGCTTGCCTCGCCCCGAGTCTCTCCTCGCCAGTTGCTTACGCTCAGCTGTCGCTCCTTCCGTATGAGTAACCTGAGGATTGGGGATGTATGAGTGTTGTGTTGCATCGTATTTCCTTTGTCTTTCATTGTATCACCCAAACTCTCATTCATCTACGGGTCCAAATTCTGTTCTTTAGTGACAAGTCCATCGTATGTCTGTTCAAGCCACATAAACTGATTTCCACTCTTTCCTGCCAAAACTTTGTTATACACGTCATCTGAAAAGAATCCAACTTCACAAGTCACCTCACTTTAGTTGCGGAGGAGCATGGGGCGGTATCGAAAGGATGCCACACCAGAAGCACCGTCGAAGAAGGAGAGGTTGACCGTCACTCAACTGGCTGGCTACGACGACATCCTGACTGACGCACTCGTTGATCATGTGTGTTACTGTCATATTTCAAACTCCCCTCTACACCCATGACTGACGGTCCGCTCAGGTGTATTTCTGGGCTACCATCAGAAAAAATCGCGCAAAATACAATCTCACCCGGGGAATAAGCGAGGACGACATAACAGCTATCCTATTTCGGGATGTGGTTCTCAATAAAGATGTTCCGACGTCTGAAGCCGCTTTACTCCAGCTTCCGGGGCTGAGGAAATACGTTAGCCTGCTGAAGAGCGACCGAGAAAGAGAGGATTTCCGACGCCATATGCGAAAGTACATAAGTATTTGGCTACCAGACTGTCCATTCGAGGTATCAACCTCCAACCGATATACAATCGTTACACACGAGGCTGCGGTCACTGCGAGACGGCCCATCAAGAAAGGTGAAACCATCAAATATCTTTGCGGCAATAAAGTCCAGATGACCCCGGAAGAAGAAAAAGATCTTGATATAACGAGGCGTGACTTCAGTGTCGTCATGACGAGCAGAAAGAGAACGCCTTCGCTGTTCTTAGGACCAGCACGCTTCGCAAACCATGACTGCAAGGCTAACGCGAAGCTTGTGCCTCGCGGACCTGAGGGTATGATTGTGGTTGCCGAAAGAGAAATAAATGTTGGTGATGAAGTCACAGTCAACTATGGGGAGCACTACTTCGGCGAGGATAATCGTGAATGCTTATGTGCCACTTGCGAGGCTGGAGCAACAGGAGCATGGGCTGCGAAGGACGAGGACGAACTGACTAGTAGTTTGCCTACTCCAGATGACGATTCCGAGCTCGATACGATGAATCCACGTCAATCACGAGCGACCAAGAGAAAAGAATCCCCAACAAACTCAAGTCTAACAAGTTTGACTACCTTCAGTCCTTACGAGGGTGGAAGCGACGAAGAGAGTAATCCGACAAAAAGGAGAAAACTTGGCGATGATGCAATTCCAGCGGCGCTTGCTGTTGGCATATTGGAAGACACAGTCCTCTCTCCTACAGCGATCTCTGGGAAAGTTTGCTCGCCACTTCGTAACGTCCTGCATGTTGAGGATGTGATCATCGAACCAGAGCCTAGCCAGTCACCCACACGCCCACAGCAACCATTATCTCTGGAAGAAATCGGCCAGCATAGCAGGACTACTTCGGTAGAGGATGATACACTCGCTAAAGTCACGACTGCTCATGGTTGCAGTGACTATGTTGGAGATTCAGCATCACTGCAAATGGAAGAAACAGCCTCAGCCCAAGAAGCTCAATCAAACACCAGCTCAAACAGCGAGTCCTATGTCCCGTATAGGTTCAGTAGCCCTTTTTCTTTCTTGACCGGTAGGACGTCGAGTAATTCGTCAGGACGCTTCAAGCAATTTTTCCACAGAGCGAGAACAAATTCTTCAAAAGTGAAACCGGAGAAACCAAGCCCTGGAAACTCCAGCATGTCTAGCGCGGGAAATTCCGTAACGGACAACGCAATTGCGCAACATTCTAGCCCTGCTACAACACTTAGTACAAGGTACTCGAGTGGCATCGACTGGCATACCGCTGACAGAATTGCGCCCATATTCTTCAGTAGCGTAGCTTCGAGCGCACTCTCCTCGGCTCCCTCAACTCTTACCTCCATCGCAGATTTCGATGATGCCAATTTTACAATTAAACGCAAGCGAGTATCAAAGAAAAGAGCCAGACTACGAAAATTTGGGGGTCCTCGCAACACCGGGCAGCCAAACGAAGCAAAGGTCACGAAGCCAAAGCCGGCACCGCGGACGCCACGGAAAACCCGGGTCTTCCAAACCACCATTGAGATTGACATTCCCACACAGCGTGCCCCAGGGGATTATATTCGTACCCGACTTCTCCTCGGCGAAAGTCACTCCCGCTGGGTCGATTGTCGCACATGCAATGCTTGCTGGGTGCAAGCGAACGGCTATCAGACCCGCAAAGAATGCCCACGGTGTGAACGGCATAGCAAGCTCTACGGGTATCAGTGGCCCAAGACGGAGAGAGCTGGGAAGAATGATGACGAAGAGCGAGTGATGGATCACAGGGTTGTACATCGTTTCATCTCTGGCGAAGAAGAAAAGCTTGAGATGAAACGTAGCAGAGGCGTAGGGATTATTGTCGAAGGAGCAGGTATCAGCGAGAGGTCGGAGAGTACGGGCGATGACCTTGGGTCTTCGGAGAGAACCGATTCGAGAGCAGGGAAAGGGAGGCTAACCAGAGGCTTGAGGCCATTGATTTACACAAGGTGACCGAAACATCGCTACATCTCTCCGTCTTGTACAACAATGTTTCTATCAACGGCGGGATTTCAGAAATCTGATGATTGCATCATCGACGTGATATCGCGAATATTCAGGTATCTAACGTTTGCATACGATACCCTCCGTGCTCGATCATCGGGGCATGTCTTTTACGCGCTATATAGTCGAGAACATAATATTCATATCTAGCCACAATTTATTGGCCGGACACTGTTCTTGATCAGTCAACGTTGAGCTCGACCCCATACCTAATCACCTCCTTGAAATATGGGACCTTTAGTTTGGTCGATTTTGACGGCTCGACTCGTAGAATAATTGGCAACTAACGATATCTAGTGATAGAAGAGCCTTTGCAGCGACCGGAATCGTGACTACACTAACAAAAGCTAATCATCGCTGAGCAGAGGCTGACCCTCGCTGTCCACACTTTCACTATCGTCAATCTCCCGAAACAGAACCAACTCCCTTCCAAAAAGCGGTGGTATCGTAAACGCCAGCGTCACGAGGAGTAGAACCGCCGTGATGACGAGGGCGAACACCCATTGAAGCGCGACCACTCTCACGCGGAATTGCTGTATCGCCAACGCTGTTGATGCGAAACATCAGCTTCGCGGACAGTCAAGGAACTGCATATTGATCGATGGATCTTACCGAGACAAAGCACGCTCAATTCCATACCAATTGCACAATCCCTAAACGCAATAAGGAAAAACATCCCATAAACCAGCACGCACCAAACGGCAACATTGGCACAAATCCGTGCACCCAGCGAATTCGATCCGACCACGACGGCGCCATTGACGAAGAGTGCCACAAAGGTGAAACACAATGGGCCCGTCACGACGGGATAATGAACGAAAAGGGGGGTTTTGTGGTGGCGGAAGTAGAGCGAGGTCAGGTTTAGAAAGTTGAGGATGAGAAAGGCTTCGGCGAGGAGGAAGCGGGCGTGGACCCAGAGGAGGATCAGGGCGGAGAGGAGGACGTTGTTGAGGATGAAGTGGGAGCCTAGGTTGGCGGCGAGGGTGACGAGGTCGTTGGGGTAGGTGGTGAGGAAGTAGATGTAGGCGGTTTGGAGGAGGAGGAGGAGGGTCCTGGTGTTATTATGTGGATGGTTAGTTAGGACTTTGGGTTTTGCGATGCGTGGAGTGGGTTGGGATCGTTCGATAAGGTAGGCAGGGAGGTATACCAATATACGGACACGATCTCTGGGTTGAGAGAGTAGGCGGTGGGATGGGCTTTGCTTTGGTCCCAGATCGTCCTTCCGTTTGAGGGAGCGTAGAGGGAGTAGTAGACGCTTAGGACGACGAGGAGGAGCCAGGTGGACGAGGTGAGGAATCTGTAGGCTAGGAGTGAGCGCTTGTTGTGGCTTTCGCGCTTGGTGAAGGGGTTCACTGGATGGGTAAAGGTTAGTACATGGATGGCTTTCCAAAGTGAAAGGGCAGGCAAAGGTCGGTCTCCATACTGGTCTGGACTCTTTCCATCGTGGATGAGTCGAGGCTTGATGTTCGCTTTGTACAATATTAGCTGGTGCAGGTCCGAAGATTTTGGAGATTCTTGAATAGGAGAGGGAGCGTGACTGGAGGAAAACGATGCTTTTGGACCGATCAGAGCTGACAGTATAACGTTAGTTGGAAGAGGAGTTTGAGAGATGACCGCACGTTTATTGGAATGTCCGGCCGAGCTTGTTGTATGGTAGTCACTGGTAGCTGTGGAAAGAGCTATGGGGAAGCATGAAGGCAACTGGAGGCTTGCCGGGCTTTGATCATAGCGTTCCTCCTAAGATAGGTAGTAGCAATGCGGATGATCTCACAATATATGAGCTTATAGTTGCGCCATGCCAGTCCTTTGTTACAGACATCAGGGCGACTGATTTCTCCCACGCTGAGAGTATGGTACGGCCATCTCCTCCATGCTTCAGCCACACTCGTTTATTAGCATTCATAATTCCGTAAGGAAAAGGCATATTCCTCGGACCCCGTCGTTAAGATCATCAAATCGCTCCGATACCAAAAACGTATACCTAGTACAGTTCCAACCTCGGGCACCAATGCTCGAATTATTCAGTCAAACGTGGCAAATGCCAGTTCATAAACTAGCGCCAGGGTCAATCTCGCGTGCTGAAGCATATGCTTGAAGTCGAGAAATTCCAATTTGTCTTGGGACGTGTGAATCTTAGTGTCACTGTATTTGAAGTCCGATTCAATCACGAAAGCAGACGGATATCCTGCTTTCGATGCTGAAGCATGATCAGAGCACGCATAGCCTAGAGGTAGTGAGTCAGTACACTGCCGGGTCTTCTCGATGCAGCAACATACCGCATTTTGTTAGTACGTAAGGAATCGAGCAGTACTGTGTGATGATCTGCTTGATAAACTCCGTGAGAGCTGGATTGACGAAGTCTGTAATTACGCCAACACTCTCTGGCTCTCCAGCTTCGAGGGTCTTGTGGGTATATCCAGTCATGTCCTGCTGTAACATAGCTTTAACGTCCCTACCTTGCTTCTCGTAAGCAGAGAAGATAGCCTGGCTTCCGAGCAATCCTCCTTCTTCTGCAGAGTACCATTGAAATTCAATGGTGTTTGAAGCATTTCCTTGTATGATGGCGTCAGATTGGAGTAAGACTCTCAGAGCTTCAAGGATGGTAACGGTACCACTTCCATCGTCGTCTGCGCCTGGGGCGGATAGTAACGAGGGTAGCAATAGATTAATGCTGTCCTGATGTGCACCAATCACCACAGTCTTCTCACTTCTCCCAGGGATCGTGGCAATGATGCTGCTCTGCCCCCAGGGATGCTCAAATGTTTTGACATGAGCCCCGTATTTGGCAGCACCGGAGTGGTGTATTGTTTCATTGACCTTGTTGTAAAGCCAGGCTGACGATTCGGCACCGTAGGTCGACTTGTAATATCTCGTATAGAACGAAGTGAACTTCTCCAAATTCTTGTGCATGTTTCCTGATTTCAATTCCTCCAACAACGGCGTGAGACTATCATTGTAGGCAGGTGTCTTAGGGAACTTTACGCTGGTCTCTTGCCTGATGCGGAGAGCTTGCAGGGCTCCGAGATCCTGGGTGTTCGTAATGTCCATGAAGTTGATGCCGTCCTTATCAGAAAGAGTCAGCAGTTGCAAGCTCAAGGTCTCAGTGCAAATGAAGTCAACAATGTAAGTAACGATATGACCAATATCGACACATACCTTTCTCAACGCCCACTTCTCGTCTTCTCTTATCCATCTGGTCTCTCCTGGTGCTAGCTCAATGAGATAACGATCAATTTTGGCGTCGATCTGAAAGAGAGCCTGCTGTGATCGGGAGACAGACGAGGTAGCAACAGCTGTTGAGAGACCTAATACCATCACACCATGTTGCATGAGCTTCATGATGAGTGCAGCAATTGACTCGTGAATATGGTATGTTGGAGTGTTTGCCTAGCATCTGAACCTTCGGCAGCACATATCTGTGATCTAGGCTGGTTGCCCCACCAACGATAGGGCTGGCTAGTCAGCATGCTGTCGTCTTATAACCATCGGCCGTCAGATAGATTCATCAGTCTTCCACCTCCCGACCCCAGGAACGTGTCTTGTTGGTTTTCTATATCCACCATGTAACATAAAAGCACAACCAGTCCAAAATGGCCAAAGCTCGACCATTCCCGACACTCGTGGAGATGGAGGTCCAGTTGGGATACAAAGTCGATTCCCTTACGTATCCCAATGAGCACTTACAGCGCTTCTACTCCGATCTTAGCCCGGTTCCTCGTAGCGCCTACCAGAGAACTAGGGAAGAATTCGAAGAACTTGAAAGAAAAAGGCACAGTGGCGACTTCACTACAACCTCAGATCGTTCCCTGCAAAAGATAGGTCTGGTCCAAGTAAGCAGACGTCCACTCCCCAAAGTTCAAGCTGACGTTTCCACAAATTATCACACATGGTGATGACAAGATATCACTCACGCGTATTAACAATATCGCCTTCTACAATTTTGCCGTGGATGTTTACTGCGATTTCGGGCTCGAATTGTCAATGCTCTTCACCAGTGATGAAGCACTCACACTGATGTTGGTTGCAAAGGTACACTACTTGCACCAATCATCTCTTGCGATGAGCTCATCTTTACAGTTGCAATGCACTACGACTTCAAGCAAGAGTCCAATTTTTTTTAAACTCCCGCAAGAAATACGCAACAAGATCTATGTCTTCGCCCTTGGAGAGGGAACATGGAGAATGCAAGACACAAGCAACTGCGATCAATTCAACTTTCCCGCAGGCCTAGGAGATCCCAGTGGATTTTATTTCCCGTTGAGCAGGGGTCTCAGTATGCTTAGAGTTGACAAACAACTGCGTCAAGAAGCGTTGCCTCTAGCATATCGCAGGACAGCCTTCCACTTGAGTGACATGGACGACCTCATTAAGCTTCTCCTTGCAGTTGGTAAGCTTGGTCGCAACAACATTGAATCGTTAGAGTTCGCCTGGGAAAGTAGAGCCGACTGTGAGCGGAGATGGGAGATATCGGCTCCGGCATCTGATGATATCGTGACAGCATTGCCAAGCCTTCACGTCAAAAGATGTGTACAGCTGCTTAAACAGTGCAAAAGGCTGAGTTTCTTACGTTTGTACATCGAAAGCGATCTTATATCCAACGTCCCGGTCGACACCTTTCAGGCTGACCCCGGCATCCGGGAGCTTTGCGCAGTCCGAGGAATCAAAAGGGTAGAAATAAAAGACCTGGGATATGAGCCCCTTGAGCAGGATGGCGTAGCCAAGTGGCTGAAAGAACAGCTTGAATCTCCAAAAAACAACGAAAAGAATCAGCAAAGTGGCGAGTCATACGACAGCAGATGAGCTGCAGTACGCCCGTGCCTCACCGCAAGTTGCACGTTTCCTGCCTTCCCAGCCTCCCGGTCCCGGTGATCTTCGTCGCATACAAATCATGATAGTGTTGGATAACTTGGAATGAGACGCATCTTTACGCATATTAGGACATATACTACGTTGATATGTGGGTATTATGTTCAAAGATGTTCGCCGTTATACAACGTTACTTATAGGCTTGCTATGTGGGTATTATATTTAACGATGTTCGCCGTTATACAACGTTATTTATAGGCATTGGCGCACGATTTAGTAGGCTAAAATCCATCCATCCCAACACATCTTCTATACCCGCAGAGTGACTTCAATCTTTGTCGCAGCGTTGAAAACCATAGGACAAGCTGTGTAAGTTCGTTTATGTAGCATTTATACGTTGAGGTTGACACCAAAAGTCTTGAGAATGAGCTGATGCCAAAACTCTCAGGCGCGCTGGTCCCTGGCGGTTTCGCGCCGACTCGAGACTTTTGATGTTAACCTCCGGAGGGCTCGGTACAATGCGCGCACCTAAGATTAAATGTTGGTCGATTCTTGCCTCCCTTCCAAATATATCCCATGAGAGGGCTACGATGAATTCGATAAATCGACAGGGTGCGAAGGTCCGGATATTCTATTGTCTCACCGTTCGGTGGTGAGTCCCGCCCTCGGAAGCCAACAAGTTATAATCTAGCATCGCAATTCAAGGGTCTGCGCCCGAAGGTCGGTCTCAAAGGTCTCTACCGACTTCTGGGCGGAGATTGGGGGAAAGTCGGCGGAGACTTTGGACACCGACACTGGGCCCCGCATTCCAAGCAACCGTTGGATTTTAACGTGCCCGCTGCTCTCCGCAAGCCGTCGCGGTGTCAATGCTCGATTTACGTCCGCCTCGATATGTACTAGAGGTGCTTGCTCTAGGAGTATTTGGCATAGGCGCTCGCTCAACGACTCCATTCCAATGTCATTGGCCAGGAAACCTTCTTTCTCGTCTTGGTTATCAGGTCTTGGCCATCGAGCTTCTGCCTCGACGTCGGCTCCATTACGCAACAAAATCTGCACCACTTCCTCAGCTCCCCTGAAAGATGCAATATGTAGTGCTGTGAAATGGTCTTGAGTCCTTGCGTCAACACTAGCCCCCTTTTTGAGCAGTATGCCCGCTACTGTTGGCTCCGACTGAAAAGCCGCCAGATGGAGCGCGGTGGACCCATCCTGGGCCCTTTCTTTGACGTCCGCCCCGATATCCATTAGCAAGAATGCCACCGATCGCATGTTTTCGATTGCCCACATTAGCGCTGTTCTTCCCCAGCGATCTACCGCATTGAGGTCGGCTTTGTTCTTTGCCAGCAGCCAGACCATGTCTGTGTGACCCGCTCCAGCAGCCCAATGTAGTGCTCTTCGTCCATGATAATCCTTTGCATTGACATCAGCCCCGTTCTCGAGTAGGGAATCTACAACCGGCAGGCACTCTTGCTTTGCTGCAAGGAGCATCGCTGTCCAACCATTCTTTCTCGCATTGACCTCGGCCCCGTACTCGATCAAATGCTGTACTATCGCAATTTCCTTTCCCTGGGACGCCCAGTGCAGTGCTGGCCATCCCCTGCTTCCGTTTATATTGACGTCAGCCCTGTTTTGTAATAGCAGCAGCACAGCATCCTCGTACCCGTCATCGGCCGCCACAATCAGTGCTGTCGACCCTCCTACATCCATCGCATTGATATCTGCTCCCATGTCCAGTAGCGCTTGCAACCTTGTCAAGTGTCTCTCTGAGACAGCCACACGTAGGCCCGTCAATACAGTGCTTCCTTCCGCCTTCTTCTCTAAGATTTCCCCTATAATCGCGGCTTTTTCTTGATCATTCTGTTGTAACGCTACCCAATGTAGTATCGCTTCTCCGCCATCAATGCTTTTGAGTAGTAATTCCACTATGGCCTCGTACCCTTTTAAAGCTGCCACATGCAGGGATGTCCATCCATCCTTGTCCTCAATATTAGGATCGGCCCCTTGCTCCAATAATAAGTGTAGCATATCTGCACGCCCTTTGAGTGCTGCTCCGTGTAACGCTGTGCATCCGTATATATCCCGTATGTTAACATCGGCGTTGTAATCGACGAGCAAGATTTGGGCAACTGACAGTGGCCCATCCCGCGCGACCCAGGAAAGTGCCGTCTGTCCGCAGTCATTCCTAGCGTTGAAGTCCGCGCCCTTCGCCAGCAGCAACTGTACAACGGCCTTGTGCTGGATCGCCCAGTGCAATGCAGTATTTTCGTATTTGTCCCTTGAGTTCAGGTCGCACCCATAGCGCAGAAGGACCTGAACAGTCGCCACATGTCCTCCTGGCGCTGCCCAATCTAGAGCTGTACTTCCCAACCAATCCTTCTCATTGACGTCGGCTCCATGATCCAGAAGCATTTTTACCGTTTCTTCATACCCTTCTCCAGCCGCTAGATAAAGTGCCTTGTACTTCCCATCACTTTGGATATCGAATCCGTCTGATAACAGGAACCTCAAAACGTCAACTTTCCCTCCAATAACTGCCCAATCTAGCGCAGTCCACCCTTCATCGTCTTCCGTCATAACTTTGGCTCCTTTGATGACGAGGGACTGAACGATAGCCATGTGCCCGTTTCTAGCCGCCCAGTATAAAGCTGTCTCGCCACTGCCATTTTGTATATGAATATTAGCCTCATTCTGAAGTAGTAGCTGTACTGTTGAATCATGACCACGTTTGGCAGCGACCTGTAGTGCCGTTTGTCCGTAGCTGTCTTGATTGTTGATATCTATGCCTTTTTGGAAGAGAAAGCCCAGAATCTCGTCCAATCCCCAGTAGGCTGCAACGTGAGAAGGACCAAAATGCTTAGGGAAACGATCCTGCCAGTCATTCGTCCGATTTGGAATCAGATGTAGAACCTGAACGAAGGATGATAGCTTTTGGTAATCTCCCAGATATGCCAAGACCAGGTCCATCAGTAGTGAATTCCCAATGACATGATGACCCCAGTTACGAGCAGCGTAGTCAAGAAAAGAATAGACTTGCAAGCGCTGCTGTAATGCTTGTCCATCACTGCATGGTCCGCTGCCGAAGATGTTGAATGCTAAATACGTGAGACAGACTCTTCCCAAGAGAGATTGTATGTCCGGCAAGAGTTTATCACGGTTTGCCTCGAAATACTGCTGTAGGGTGTAGTGGACAAACCCAACGGTATTACTTTTCTGGTCAAATCTGATGAGGCCGGCCGAGGCATTAAAAATAATACTCAGTTTGGGGAATGACTCCTCGTCTAATTCGGTATCTCCATCCTCAACGGCCAATGCATGACGTAGCTCCTCCGCTCGCAGTGTCCTTTTTGCACCAAAGATATAAGAAAGAGCTCTCTTCGCCAACTGGCAATCCTCCTCTGATTGCTGAGCGATTCTGTCAATGTCGACTCCATAACTGTCGTCGATTCCCTTGGGCATTGCTTTCAATGTCTGTCGAACCCCTCTGAGATTATTTTGGTCACAAAGACGGCGAATCTGAAAGTAGGCAAATAAGAACCTAAAAAGCATGAATCAGACGCTATACGTGTGGCCTGGCTGGGGCCACCTCTGTTTGGACTCACATGCCATCAGCCTTCTCAATTACGCCCGTTACGATTTCTTGCTCGAGCTCGGTGGCATCAATACAGAAGTCGCGCAATCTCTTGTTCGTGTGAATTTTGGAACGCAGGTATCTCTCAATGTCGGACCGATTAGCCTGGATTTGGAGTCTGCATACGCTGGGAAAGTAATCCCGAAGGTCAATGTGCAAACGAGTTGTGATAAATATCTGGATAAACGGTTCTAGTTTTTGCATGGAAAGAAGAAATCTATCCATGTTCGTTTCAGGGCAGATGTCCTAGATAGCGGCGTTATTACGAGATCTGTAAGAGGTGGGCGGTAGGGCAAGGGCACGTACAAGAGCATCAATACAGACAAATATTGTGTCAAAAAGGTGACGAATAGATATAAGCAGTGAGATCCACTCGTCATTTGTCGGTTTCCTTCGTAGATGCGCATCGCGGAATGCCACTATCTCTAGAGGCAACGGGCTGGTCTGCTCAGCTACTTGTCGAATGATACTAGATAGGAGCTCGATTTCGGACGTTGTCTTTTCGTCTTTGTAGTGGCAATAGACATAAGCAAGTGCAGTATTCTTGCCTTGAGTTGCTTCCTCAATATGGTTGATCACCAGAGATCTAATAGCTATGTCAACTTCTGACTGTCGGAACGGACTTCTGTGGCTTGTGACATCCACTTGATTGAGAGATCTTACGTCAGAACAGTTTTCCCGGCGCCGGCTTTTTCAGAGTCAGAACATTATTATAATGTCAAACCAGGGCGCTGGATCAAGGGCCGTCCCAAACTTACGAATCCCGGCGCACCAAAGTATTGAACTCTGATCGCCGTTAAACCATGCTTGAAATTCAGTGGTCATCAAGAGCCACTGGCCAGTGCCAGGATGACATTTACTCAATATGTCTTCTTGCTTCCCGGAAAAGTTGAGGGACGATAGCCAATCCAAAAGTTCGTCACAACGAAATTTGACTTGTTGACCTTAAAGTATCTCAGATATAATAACGGAAGCGTTACTGGAGGTGTACTCACTCTCCGATTGGTTATCCATACGTCCTACACTAGCCACTAGAGCCTCGGTATCTGCTTTCATGCGTACCGTTGTCGCATACGTCTTCACTGTATATGCCAGATCTGCTTTCAAGACCGCATCTCCTTCTTCCTTGGCCATTTTTTGGAAGTGGTCAAGAGCCTTACGAAGTTCACCGTCTTCGCCACGAACCAGAACTTGGAAAGCTTTTCCTACGTTCATTAACGATGGCCAAACATATGGGTCGGAGTCGTGATCAGGAAAGATTCCTCAGACATTGGGTTTGAGTGGAGAAATCGAGCGGGAGCATGTAAGAAGTTTCTGGAGGACAGGAATACACAGGATGTGCTTACCGAAACGCCTCATCTTGACATATTTTGCACATATACCGCAAAGGACTAACAAAGCTGCCAGGACTCGTGCAAGAGCTACCTTCAGCTCTAATAAAGGGGGTATACGGTCCTCCAAAATCTTGAACCTTTGGAGGTGCGATACTAGATCTTCGAATATTCCAGCAATCTTATCATAGTCGGCTGAGACAGTGTTCGCGCTCTGAGCATCGTCAAAACATTGAAGCAATGAAATTGTAGGTGGCATACGCTGATAAGGTAACGCACGGCTGTGAAGATGGTGGTACTGGGAGGGAAGGCCTGTTGCAATGCAGCAATAAGTCGCCCAAATCAGCGAATAGACAGGGCCTCCGTCCTTACCAATGCAGCTCCTCCTGCGACCACATTGCCTATCTTGTCGATGGGATCCAAAGCCTTACTCATCAATGTCCTGAGTTTATCTGTCTTTGACCCATTATGGCGATGAGCTTTGAACTTCTCCTCCCTCTCTTGTAAAATTGCCAAGACATCATCGGTGTTACTGGCTTCTTTGAGGTCTTCGAGTTTGGTTTCAGTGTCCTTTTCCCAGCGATCTATCGCTTCCTTCCAAATGTCGCCAACGTCACTACTCGCGGGTTCGGGTGGGGTGCCAGTAGCCGTCATACTGGTAGATACCAGAAACTTAGACTCAGTAATCATCCCTGAAAGTCTTCATTGAGCGAGTGCCGTCGCGCACCAGTCGCTATATGTTTCGGCGTTGTAAGACACATTTGCGGGGACATCGAATCCCATGCTCAGCTTTAGCCTCGACTGGGAGCGTACGCTCCCAGTCGAGGCTAAAGTCACCGACCTCGTTTCCCCGAGTATCACGTAATGGATGGCCACAAATTCACCGCCTGCTACGAAGCAACGTGATGACCGGCACATCCTCGACGACCATTGTCACATTTACCGCTAGCACCAAATTCGCCTTCCTGCAACATGTACACGAGAATCCGAATAACCGGCGAGTATCTCAAACCGAAAAGGAAAGCATAGTCGAATGGTTCAAGGACTCCCACAAGCGGCCTTCGTCACAGCAAGAATTCAGCCGACGCAACTATGTTTGGAAAACCTTTGCTTGGGATGAGAATACAAAAATCTTGCTCGCAGCCGTAAAGAGAGATGGAATGATGCCCCGCGCCGTTGTCACCGAGGACCTGATCGCCGATGTGGTGGAATCCGTACATGAAGGCAACGGGCATGCCGGGTGGGATGCTACCTGGGAGGATGTTAGTGCCAAATACTACGGCATTCCACGTTCGGATGTGATACACTTGCTCAAGCAGTGCCAGACCTGTGCTTTGAAACCCTCGAAACGTCCTAAAGGCTCCGCTGCCATAACACCTAGCTCTCAATCGAGCGATCACAAAGTTCTGGGCCTCGTGGACCCTGAAGAGTTCTCGAAAGAGGTTTCTTGCTGTGAAACAAGATAGGAAGCATCTATTCTCCAGGTGAACATGATCTTGCGCCTGGAACCTGGACGAAATGTAATTGAAAGCATAGCAATGTCAAACTTTTGCGGTTGGCGATAAGACGCGGATACTTTTGTATAAGCTACAGGGCTCTTAAGTGTTTGAAAGTCCAGGCCGTATATATATATATATCTACGTGTGAGTCAGAGATGGTATTGCAAGCGTCGCGATTATATTCCCAGTCCATTAGAAGACGGTTTAAGAACCTGGTGCTGCGAGGGTGATATATCGTCTTTCAAATATCAGTGCCTTAATGTCATGGGCAAACGAAAGTTCCCGGCTCTCCTACTAAAAAGCCATCGTGTCTCGGGGACTGGAATGGGTCGGTATGCCGTGGAATGTATTCGCAATATGAATGAGAATGGATCGAAAGCTAGGTATGGTGTTGCAGATTGCCATCAGCAGATGCGGACCAAAGTCCCGCTAGTCCGCATGCGGCCATAGCCCATATTGATGCTGGAACCAGGACACACCTGTTTGCGGTAAAAGACATAAGAGATTAGGTTCGATTCCTATTGGCGCTGGTTCAATGGTAGACATTGTGTCTTTTTCTACACTACGTCGTGGTGTCATTCCGACACTAGACCAGATAAGGATTCCTCCTACTAATACCCTACATCGGCAAACTGGGAAGTGGAACAGAAAATGCGAAACTGGAAAATCCGCTGAAAGCGCATTTTCCAGGCAAAATACTAGAAATAAATAGGAAAATTTTAGGTTTTTTTTATTCTAGCCTAAAAGTCCTAAATATAGAAAATCCGGATTTAAGGCCTTAAATCCGTGATTTTCCTCTAGCGCCGGGAAGAAACGGGAAGCTCGCTAGAGCTATAGCGGCTACGTCATCAACGCTAGCGTAATATAGGTTCTAAATACAGTCGATTCACGTAATTTATACACGCGTAGAGTAACCCCTCTAGCCTAGCCCCGTTTCCTATACCTACATTACGCCTGCGATTAATTCTCCTACTAAGTATTAGTACTATTAGTTACTAATAAGACTTAGTACCTTATTATAATTACCTAGTTAGTACTAGCCTAATATAGTTATATTATAGCTAATTAGTAGGACTTATCCCCTATTAGTCCTATTACCTAGTATTTTCTAAAAGTTGCTAAATGCGCTAAATGCGCATTTAGCAACTCATAGTATCATTCCCAGCCCCAGGGCTGGCACATGAGCGCGCCTGTCATATGCGTATTTTCCGCATTTTTCTGTATTATTCCACGTTCCCAGTTTGCCGATGTACTAAATATTGTAATATCTTTCCCTTCACGTCATGAGACAATTACAACGCTAGGTAGCTATATCTTATAACGCTAGGTGGAATACCGCTAACTAGGTCCCATCTCAATAGATATCTCGTCGAGCAGGGCGGGAAATGGCGGGGCGGAGCGGGGTTGAAATTCATAGGAATTTGGAAGCCCGCCAAGTCTTTCCGCGCCTCTTAGCGCGTTTATTTGCTTTAGTATAGTTCGTCATGTTCCATATCGATGGCTCCTGATGCATGACTTGCCTCAACATTGACTCATTGTAGAGTTGCGGCCTAGTATATGCTCTTTTCCTATAGTCTTTTGGAAGTAATCCTCGTCCGGCAAAGACCAAGCGCGCTCTTCACAGTACCTACAACTACCTATCCCCAAGAGTCTCGCCGTGAAGCGGAATGGCCATCTATCCCAGTCCCAGCGCGAACGTGCACGGTAACACGCCCAGCTCCACGCCTCCGCAACCCATCAACATTGAGGTATGGACCGAGCAGGCTACTCAGTCGCTCGATACGGCCTCCCTTGTCTCGCCAGGTGGCGTACACGGCAGATCTGTCTCCCTTGCCATTAATCTTGACGAGAAGGCCGCCTTGAAGCGAGACCATCATGCCGACGATACCTCATCAACCTACCGTCCACGACGCGAGCCGCTTCGTCGCGACAGCCTGAATCGTCGCGAAGCCCTTCTCAAAGGCAAGGAAGGGAGTCGCCGACGGACGCGGTGGGAGAACGGTTCGTATCAGACACAAGCAAATGTGATGCGGATCGTTCATTGACGATCTTGGGCCTTCTAGATCGTCTGCTGAACAACCCGTGGGCACAACCGCCGTTGGCGAGCGATTGGGAAGTCCATCCTACATATCCCAAGCACACAGTCCCCTACTATCTCGCGCCGCTATGGGACCAAGACATGGCCGCGCGCGCCGGTGCCGAAAAGCAGAAGCGTGTGGCCGCGCGCAAGCAGGCTCAAGCGTCGGACGAGAGTGCGGGAAAGATCCCTCGGGAATTGAGAGAGAAGCTGAAGAAAGCGAAAGCCGCGAGGGGGTTGCTGAAGGACTTGGAAGAGCAGGTGAGGGTTTTCGTGAAGAGCTGGGAAGATTCTAGCAAGAAAGAGGCGAAAGCAGAAAACCCTGAGATCGATTCTGAAGATGAGGAGATTGTCTTCGTTGGGAGGAACGGGCAGATGAGTGATATGCCTCCCTCACCCAAGTCCAAGGACCGCAAAAAGGAAGACGAGATTGAAAGGGATCGGTTGGTGTTTGATAGTCTAGCCAATGATCAGGGCGCGAGCTTTGGGTACGTAATTCATATCTCCTTGTCACTGCTTTTCGTGCTGATAGACCCAGACGCTGGTTGGTTCACTCAATCGCTTCTTACTACGGTCTACATACCTGGTCGGTCACGGTGGGAGACCCGGCACGACGGGAAGCCTATGTGGGTATCCCATCCACCCTGGGAACCGGGAGACCACCATCACCAGTGCTACGAGCTCGTCCCTTGTGGGGCATGGTTTGATCATCTAGTCTCTCATGGGCCGAGGGCCGATTCTGCATTACCTTTCCTTTTTGTACACTGAAGCATTCTCGAACTGCTGCGACTCTGTAATGGCTATATATATTGGTGTGTCTACTCGGGAGCGCACATTGGTTTACCTTCATGCTAGCATTTCAAGCATCATAATATAAGCCCTCAGGAGGCCTTCTAGCTATGACCTTTCGAGCTATACAGATAGGCAACGATATCGAGGTCTCAGGACATTATTGCAAAGCATATATACCCGAACTTGCAATGGATAGTCCGATTTCTGATTGATGCTATATGCATCTCAGTATTACTTCGGTTCTCGCGAGACATTGATCTACCTCCCGAACCGCTTTATCTCTAGATACCTAAGTGGTGGAAAGACGATGAGAGTAAAAGCCGCACCGAGCCAAATACCGATGTCACCGCCAGTCCCAGCACCGACACGCGTGGCCACCGGGCCTACGAACCATACCTGGTCCATCCCTATGATCGCGCCAGCCCACCCAACCAGGAAAGCAAATAGTGCAGCCAATCCAAGGGGCAGATACTTCGGATCTTCCCACTTCGTCCAATCGAAGCCAATGTTTCTCCTAAAGATAAGATGTTCCTCGAGGACGATCGAGACGAAAATCATGAGCCAATACCCCATCAGCGCCAAGAAATTCTGAAAGATGGCGAACAGGTGGTCGCGGCCTGCGATAGCGCAAACAAAATAGATGGTGACGACCACACACACCCAGAGGTAACGGGGGATGGCCTTCCCATACCGACCGAGTACTTGACAGCCAAGGGCTGCCGCATAAGTACCTGGAACATTGTTCGAGATAACGCCTAGGGCAACAACTACGCCGCAGAATTTGCCAAAGCCGCCTAGAGGACCGAATCCTTCCACGATCAAGGCGCCGGACGAAATAGCGAAGGCGTCGGACCATGCCAACGTATTTGCAACACCGGATGCGAGGCTCACGCCTATTAGAGTGACGAAGACGAATGATAGAGTCAGGCCCGTCAGGGTCATGAAGAAGGTTAAGCGCCTGTTGGTTGATTCGGGATAGTAAACATAAAAGTCTGAACCGGCAGCTGCCCACGAAAGGGGGACCGAGAGACACAGGGAGAAGAAAGAGAGGCGGTGGGCGTCGATTTCGGTAGATGTACCCGTGGATTTGAGGGAGGTGTTGACATAAGGACTGGCTTCACCAGCGAGGATCAAGAGAACAACGACTTGAGGAATCCAGGAGTAGCGTTCGTATGTATGGAAAATCGCCATACCAAATACAGCCACTATCCAGCTGATTAAGGCAACAATGATGATACCGACGATGATAGTCATGCTGCCCCCACTGACGGCAGACAAGATTTGGCCACTGATGATGCAAGCGATGGTGCCGTAGCCGACCATAAGAACCTGTCAATCTCCTAGTAAGCTTTTGACGCATTCCTGCAAGAAGAGTGCAGTTTGAGTCAAGGTCCGAAAAGTGAAATTTTCTGGGACGTTCATCAAGTCTCACAAGCATATCGATTTGCGGTGGGATCAAACAAAGAACGAAACGAACCATGTTCAAGAAACAGGCAATCTTGGTGGGCCAATATCCCATGAAGTATCGAGCACAGATCTGATCCGTTAGCCATTGACTGCCGGCAAGCAAATTACTTAGAGTAGGGAAAGTCGCACCATGGTTCGGTTGCCACTCTGCGCGCCCCAAATACTCATATACGCCGTAGGAATGGATCCCACAAAGCTACCAAACGTTGCCATCATGGCACTATCCACGAATCCCAGATTGAAGAGCAGTGGACCAAGCATGCCGACGGCGAGATTATTGGCAACCACGTTCGCACCGAACCAAACCATCGCCATCTGGGCATACCCAAGGTTTGATGAAGCTTGTCGCTCTTCTGGCAGAACTCGCACGATACCGCGTGCCTCGAGGCCGGCAAGACCTTCGATCCTGGCATTCCATCTTTGAAACTTGGTCGGGACAGAAATGTGAGTAGTGCGTTGAGCGGTCGTAGATGCAGCCTCGAAGGTGCTCTTCTCGTCAAGCTTGCTGCCGGTCAACACATCGGTGGTTGCGCCCGATTTCTCCAAGTCAGCGGGACGGAGCTCGTTTGAGAGCATGCCGATCAGTGAGCAAATCTCGTTCTTTGCCTTGCGACAGTACCTCCGTATAGGACTGAAGATTGTAGACTCATGAGAGATCCCTGGAGACTCATGGCGAAGTATGAAGGATTCTGGCAGCATAAGCTTGCTGAGCCAACTAATCGAAGGTTTGACTCGTCAACTGAGCTTCATGCAATATCTAGGCTAGCACGTGGCTAGTTGCGAGGAAGTGCATGGGCTAGATGCGGATGCCCAATGGGACTTTCGTCACCAAGCAGGTAGAGTTGCTAGCACTGTTTGACATTGTGGGGTGAATGGTGCGGCTCGTCGTTCACTCTTGGACATCTTGTGAGATCCATGGAGATAGAGGAACAGTCCGATCGTAGTGTGCCCCACCCCGAAGGCCAGAGGCGGTGATTGATCGCTGTTTATCTGAATATATTATCGTCTCGACGAGCTAAGACTTTCTTGCCCGACTGTCATTGGAGCTGATCAAAACGTAAGAGACTGCAGCGAAGGTTCGCAACTCTCCTCCAAGCCCCAATACAAAGAAGAACTACCACTGTCGCCAGTGCCTTCGAAGGGAAAAACCTGGGATAATTTGACCAGCTGTTATGGTGGTGCAAAGGGCGGCGTTGGGTTCGCCCTTGTAAGACTCGTCCATGCCGTGCAGATTTACCGGTGTTCGCCATTCTCCAAAAGGCTTACCCCTATTTGCCTAAATCTGCTCGTTTTGCGGAACTGAAAGTTGCGCGCACCACGAGAATGTCAGAAAGTCTTCTTCTTATTACTACGCAACAACCACGCGTTGGTATAACTCCAAACTCTCGCGGTATCTTAAAAACATGATAAATAAGATATCTGCTAGGTCTTATAAGCTCCTGGGGCCTAGTTCCCATGCAAAATCCAAGCTGTAGGCAAATCACTATCCCTCGTGCCCCGCTATCAGAACTTACCTCGGCTAGAAAGTTGGCTCCATGAAGAGACGGATTTCTTACTACTATAGAGTCCTACTATATAACCACCTAGAATAATTACATGCAAATCCTAGGGCTTTATAAGTATACATCAAGGATGACACTAGACAGATTTGAAGTTATACTAAGGCGTGGTTGTTGCGTAGTAATAAGAAGGAGACTTTCTAACATTCTCGTAGTGCGCGCGACTTTCAGTTCCGCAAAACGAGCAGATTTAGGCAAATAGGGGTAACGTACTTTCTAAGGCCCTGCCGAAATCCCCAAGAAACGCGTGTCCGCGTGCACGCTGGATGTACAAATTATAGAGAGCTCCACTTTGAGTCCGATGACAGCCATGACAAAGTCGCAGGATCCTGTCCCAGCCAATGATACGATGCCCTCTTCACGGCACGAAGAGCATCAATACCTCGACCTCATCCGCAACATCCTGCAGAATGGTGAACACCGCCCAGACAGGTAACCAGGACTAGTCACCACGCCGACATGATATCAGACTCATATGTTCCAGGACAGGAACAGGCACACTGTCCCTATTCGCTCCTCCGCCTCTCCGCTTCTCACTGTCACGTCCCTCCCTTGACCCTTCACATCCACCAACGCCCATCCTTCCCCTCTTAACCACCAAACGCGTCTTCATCCGCGCCGTCATCGCCGAACTCCTCTGGTTCATTTCCGGCTCCACGTCCAGCCTTCCCCTCTCCGAAGCCGGCGTAAAGATCTGGGATGGCAACGGCAGCCGAGAATATCTCGACAGCGTCGGCCTTTCCCATCGCGAAGTGGGCGATTTAGGTCCGGTATATGGGTTCCAGTGGAGACATTTCGGAGCAAAGTATGTCGATGCCAAGGCGAACTATGAGGGACAAGGGGTGGATCAATTGGCCGAAGTTATACAGAAATTGAAGCATAAGCCCTATGATCGAAGGATTATTCTGAGCGCGTGGAATCCGGCGGATTTGGGAAAGATGGCGTTACCGCCTTGCCATATGTTTTGTCAATTCTATGTCTCGTTTCCCAAGACTGTCCGTACGGCGCAAGATGGTGAGAGCGCTGCTGCACATGCCAATGGAGACTCTGGAGTACATACAAATCGTGACGCGGCGACGAAGGCACGTGGAGTGCTTTCGTGCCAGCTATACCAACGGTCCTGTGACATGGGACTGGGTGTCCCTTTCAACATCGCTTCTTACGCCCTTTTGACACACATGCTGGCCAACGTGTGTGATCTGACGCCTGGGACATTCATACATACGATGGGGGATTGTCATGTTTATCTCGATCATGTGGAGGCACTGAAAATCCAATTGGGAAGGGAACCACGAGACTTCCCGGAATTGCATATATTGGACCACCACGACGGGAATATAGATGGGTGGAAGGCTGATGATTTCGAGATCAAGGGATATAAACCGCACGCGAGTATTCCCATGAAGATGAGTGTATGATGTGCATGTATAACATTGATAAGGTGAAAGAAGGTGTACTGTCCCAAGTTGTCCATATCTTGTAAGATAGTTATGATTGTCCACTGGACCTCTAAATAACCTTATAATCGCGCCGTTTAGGGTATCCTCCGGCGCCATCGCTATATTCAGGTAAAGAGAAACCGGAATTATCCACGTTCAAGGGGCGGAACCCACGCCCCTCAGCAAGACGATGGTGTTCCCACTCACGCACACATCCCCAGCCTTCTCCGCAAATCCCAGTAATCGTCCAGCCTCCACATGGAAGACCCTCAGCATCTCCTCTTCACCACCCCCATGATTGTTCAGGTTCTCCACCTGCAGATTCTTTGCCGCTGCATCCAACATCCTCCCAACGGACCAGTCCTTGTTATACCAGAACTCGCCTTTGGGCAGCTTGCTGCTTGTCGTGTTCGCTTCGGCTTCCACATACAGATATATACGTTTCTCGGTAGGCACATTTGCATCGCCCTTGGCTGTTCGCTTCAAGGCATTGACCGCTAGCATCCGGCTGGCTGCTGTAGAAGGCTTGGGTTTGGGGAGGACGGCAGCTTGTTTCTCCTTGCCCCACATTCGTAACCGACCGAGAGCCGCCTTTGCCTTCTCCGCTTGTGTAGGACCGGACGATTGCCGTGCCCCAAGCGGTAGGAGCGTAGTACAGTCATGATCCTCTTTCAACCGATGTTTAAGACAGTATTGCCGGTTACAAGTCGGACAGCCCACACCGACAGAGCTGAGTGTGTTTATATAGGTCTTGCAGCTTGGATGTGAGCACTGCGTCGCACTTGACACCGTAGGTTTTCCAGCGCTCGGAGCATTGTTCGTAGGAGTCAGCGCAGCAGCTTTCCGCCGCGCCGCCGCCCACTCCCCTGCTCTTGGACACTTATGGGTGGTCTCGGTTCGGTGGTCAAGGCAATAGGTCCGTTTGCAGGATTCGCAGCAGAAGGGTAGGAAATCAAGCTGGTTGCAGTAGATGTACTCGCAATGGGAGCCGATGGAGTCGATGTCTTTGTCCATCGTTGTGAAGGTTTGGGGTTCTAGAGGCCCGGGGGAGGTGGATGAGGAAGCCATGGTAAATAGCTTCCGAATCTATATCAGCTGTTCGTGTTTGCCGCCCTGCAGGCAGCGGGATTCGTCAGCTCGCTGCCATAGAGATATAATTTAGGCTTTGGTAATCAGAGTGTCGAGGAACATACTAGAAGGTATTCGGTATGTAGCACCGGAATCGGTAACCAGGCGAACTTTTGTTATGTAGTTTTATGGCAAGGCTTTGTGTTGCGCCCTTCTAATTTTATCCTCTAGCCCAATTATCTCCCCTGAGCATCTTGTATGTTAGTAGATCGTATCTGGCATGAATAGTAGAGATAACGCACTCTTCTTCCTGTTCTTGATTTCATCCGTCTCAAGCTTCACCCACAACCAGTAGAATGCTTGATAAGTGAATATAGCTCCGAAGAACACCTTGGCGACTGGACGACTAAAGGCTTTGTAGAAACCCACCTTGTCACATTCAGATGGGCTTATCAGGAGATCAGAAAACCGAGGCCTACATGTGGGGATACGGGGTTCGAAGGCTTTTCCATCTAGAAGACTGTGGTCATTAGAGAAATGGCGAACGTGGTGGATAGTTGTAGTTGAAAATCCACATTGATTCATAGAATACCTCAAATTACATCGATACCTCGGCGGTCAGCTAGGCGACCAGCCCCGGCCGCCCCGGGCCGGCCAAGAGCCATTTGCCTTTGCCTTTACCGACTATAAACCGCGCACTACAAACATCAATATCTGTAAGCTAATTTCCTTAGATCATCGATATACATAATGTGCTTGTACAATTTCTTTCTCGTCTAGTCTAGTCCTTACAGACCTACACTCCTTATGACAACAGTAAAGCAGCGGCTGCTCTCCTATTTAAGGCGCTTTTGGATCTTTGTTTGGAATCTTGTCTTCATTTACCACAATAGCGCCCTCTATGAGATAGCAAACATTTGGAAAATGCGCCATAATCCTCCAATGCATTAGAAACTTACTCCACCTATCTTCGCCTGATGGCACCCAAACCGTTTCCTTTTCCAATAGGTATTGGAGTTGACGTGTGCAAGATCAGCCGCATAGCGGCTTTTCTACGGCAAGATGATCTTCGAAATCGTTGGGCTCGACGAGTCTTCACTCGGTTGGAATGGAAGGGGCTTTGTAGGAGGTGCCAGCAAGCCAACATGTTGGGAGAACCGATCAGCCTAGCGAGACAGGAGATGCAGAATAGAGAAGAATCCGAAGAGAAGCCTGGAAGTGATGTTTGGACATTGCCAAAGCTCTCCGAGCATTCAATAGTACTTGGAAACGACGATAAATCGGAATATTGGTCTGCAATTGCCGACGGCAGGTCGAAATTGGGAAGGCTGGCACGTTATCTCGCGGGCAGGTTAGTTTCCGTATTTGATTCGTCCCAGTTTAACGTCTTGCCTTGTTCATGGTTGTAGATGGGCTGCAAAGGAAGCAGCAATAAAGGCACATAGCCATCGACGACTATACATGCAAGACGTTTCTATTGTCGAGTCGCGCAACGGTGAGAAACCGATGGCATTGATAGATCCAGTATGTGATGCAATTCAGATGGACGAGCGAGTAGCAATCATAAGGGGTTTGCGGGGATTTGGTCCCCAAAGTCAAGGGTTTCCTAAGGGGCCTCTGATTGATAGAGAAGAGCATGATTCGGTGCAGGTGGCCCGGAGTACAGGCAAATACTTCAACAGACGCCGCAAAATCAAGGAGAGTGAGAGGCAAATTGCTGACATCAGCATAAGCCACGACGGCGAGTACGCTGTAGCAAGTTGCATGGCTTATGATCCACCTGGTTACTCTCCTGAGGGGCGACGAACAGTTGATGATGGGCAGGGGCCTGCGATACACGAACCACAATGGGGTGACGAAGGTTGGTTCGATCCTGACTACATCGCGAAGGATGGAGGGCGGAGAGATAAGTCGGTGAACGACTTGCTAGGAGCAGCAGAGCTGCCGGTGGAGAAGGAGAACTATGGGAACGCTTTGTAGAAAGCACTACTAGAAGATACCATGACAGCCAATATATGCATCTGTTGTCTCCTGTCATAATAGGATGAGAGGTGCGAAGATGTGCTAGGAGAAGCTGCCATTATGACCGAAGTACTGGAGAAGGAGGCCGGAAAATTGGGATATGCGCTGTCTCGATTTAGAAGTTGCACAAAGTAGGCACCTCCTGTTGTACAATGCTACTCTTTGCGGCTCAGACCGGACTGCTCATATGATATCGCCGGTCCTCTCCTCTAAGACTCTCTACGACTGCGTTAATGGGTCTTCCTTGCGTTCTGCTGTGGCCATGGCTTCCCAACTTTGAACAAGTCTCAGCTCGTAATCATTGGAGAACAATGGCGTGCCTGGGGAGGTTTTCGCAAATAGTTATGTATTGTAATAGTATCATTGCGAGCATGAAATGAAAGGGGTGCGGCCATCCACTATGACGGGCTTGGGTTTACATTTACTGATCGAAAGTCCAGGTGTTGGCGCAATGGTAGCGCGTGTCTCTCCTACGGGCACGCCCAAGACAAGGTTGAGGTGTGCAATTACAGTTCAACTTTTTCCTTCCGATCTAAACTTACATATTACTAGGGTTCGAGTCCCTTGCTCCTCGATTAATTTTTCTTTTTCTAATCTTGTTGGTCGCAGTTCGTGTTTGCGGTAAATTTCATAAGAAAGTTGGTTCGATTTCCATCGGCGCTGGCTAAATGATGGAGCTTGTGTAGTTCATTGCAGTGTGGGAGGTGTTATGCCAGACGTTGAATCCTCACCTCTACTAGTTCATAGTAACGTCGCTTTACAATTTCGAGCTGTCGCAATAGACTTTGGACAAAGAGCGTACGCTCGGTCGAAAGAGACATATCGGTGCTAATTACGGGTCTGCAGCTTATCAACTTGCAAATCCGCATTCCACATCGTGGTCCTGTCAACGCTGTCGGTTTTCTTCCAAATACCGTCAACTTACACGATTCAGGCCGATGCCTTTTTCCCATCACAGCCACAGTGGCCAATTCTGTGGTCACGCGGAGGATAGACTTGAGGAGATCGTGCAAACAGCTATAGGGAAGAAATTGGAAGTCTTCGCGTTGACGGAGCACATGCCTCGGGATGAGGATGATTTCTACCCCGAAGAGGTTTTCCTGACTTACACATTGATCCAAGCATGAGTTGACGGACCAATTAGAGCGAAACCCATACTACAGCCACACTTGCCAAGTTGTTTGCGGATTACTCCCAGGAGGCCTTACGATTGCAGTCGTTATACGCCTCCGATATCAAGCTGCTCATTGGCACTGAGGTTGATTGGATTCGATCTTCCTCCAAGGAATTCATCCATACATTGTTAGACGGTTACCGATTTGATCTCTTCATCGGATCTGTGCATCATGTTCATACCGTCCCCATTGACTTCGACCGCAATATGTATCTTAGAGCGCGCGAAATAGCTGGAGGTACAGATGAACGGCTTTTCGAAGACTACTTCGATTTGCAGCTTGATATGCTGCAAGCATTGAAGCCTCCAATCGTTGGCCACTTTGACTTGATTAGACTGCTTAGCGATGCCCAGAACGCATCACTCAAACGATGGGATGGTGTCTGGCAAAAAGCTCTCAGGAACCTTGACTTCATCGCGGAATATGGGGGTATTATTGAACTTAACTCGGCAGCATTGAGGAAGGGAATGGAGGAACCATATCCTCAAGCAGATATCTGTAAGGTAGGCTAAGATGATCTCATGATATTGATCCCGCTTCTGATCGAGAAACACGGCTCATCATGTTCATAGGCCTTCATGACTCGAGGTGGACAATTCACCCTGTCCGACGACAGCCATGGCATAAAACAAGTCGGTACCAACTATCCAAGGTTATTGATGTTCATTGAAAAGGTTGAGATCTCCCCTGTAATCTTCTTCGAAAAGGGGTCGCCTACAAAAGACGAACGATTCCCTGGCATTACAACAAAGGCCGTCAGCCTTGCAAAACTTAGGGCGCATCCAATCTTTGCCTGACTTAATCTGCTAGTCTATATCTCTTTGGTGAAATTACTCTTGGAGTGGAACAAAACCTGCCAGAAGTTTCATGCATGACCAAAAGCGGTAAGCTTGACGATACAGGGTTTATGAATGGGCATCGAAGAGTCAAGCCGGGCCTCGACCGACTCACGATGGTTTCATCGAGTTGAATAAGAGTATGACAGGTACCTGCAGCCAGCACGCCATCAGGTCAGCCAGCAGTCCATTCACTTTACCCCACGCTGCCCATTGGTGCAGTTCCTTGCGGATGCTCGCTTAACGCTGGCGATCAGTTCAACGGTCTTGCATGAAAAGGGATATCTTGACTGATAAGATACAGACACTTTTCTGATTTGCTCTAGTGTGGGGGTACACAGTAATCGCATTGATCTCTACATGATGGGAACACCCATATCCCAGATGTGCCAACACATCTGGCAGGCTCATCGATTCGAAAGCGGTAGCGACAGTGCCGAGCTCTCAGCCAATGATGCATGACTGACATGGATCACGCATCGAGAGCCTGCCAAATTGGATAGGCATCTCCGAATTTGGCCAAAATGTGCTTGGTGGACGCGCATATGACGGAAGGACTCGACCGTGCAGCATGACTGCAGGAGTAGTAAATGCATATAGAACGTTTCAAAGTCAAACAGAGTTCGAGGAGACGCAACATTGAATGTCACCTTTGCACTGGCTCAAATGGCATTCAACATGATGATATGTCAGCAATGCACGAAGCACTCCGTAGCCCTGACCTGTCTCCCGACAGCGTTGTTATCTGACTCTGGGAGGAGCATGGCACCATGGTTCATGAATACCGCCCATGGAGAAGAGGCTCGAGACCAAATCACCAGAGCTACGTTCGCCACTGAGTTGTCAGCCTGTAGATCACTGCACAGGGATAATTTTCTGACTTTGGGTTCTTGACACATGTTGTTGGCAATTTTCTCCTCACCACCCATGTTCAGCGGCATCGTGTTCATTCCCATGCGACCATCCTCCCTTCCCAGAGGCCCGAGGAGACCAAGCAAAAGCTATTCGTCATAGAAAAGGTGCATCTTAACCGTCTTCAGCATGAGCCTCCTCTAGCTTCAAGACGAAGTGGGATACTCTGAGCTTACTTATCGTTTCCTCCACCAAGTTTCAACGACCTACCTCATTCTTCTGGCCTTGGCTCCCCACTACTCCGGAACCGCATACCGCTCCCAGAGCTCTTTCCAGCCTCTCGAGCTGTGGGATCAATGCCTATGAGACTTGCATATGCCTCAATATGGACTCGACCGCCGACGGCCCTTGTCACGGCCAATATCTGGGATGAACAGCAGGGGCTCTCGGGCCACCAATTGGCTTGTTGGGCTCAATGTGAATGGAGCCATTCCTAAAGCCGGTCATATCGACTTTCCCGTACAAGGAAATTCATCTTTTGTCTCCGAGGTTGCACACGAAATTTTCCCCACTCTTTTCCTCGAGGGTGATCCAAACCTACACGCTCCAACTACTCAAGTCAGGATTATGCATTCCAGAGGAACTCCCTAGTCTCTCTTCTTTCTTTCCTTCAGTACCGAGCCTCCAGTCAAAACAATTCTATCAGGTCAACCATATTCTAGGTCATACCTAGTACATTCAAATTCACCCAGATTTCACTGGACAATCTTCAACCTTCAACTTGCCTCTCTCGCTACATAACTAGCTCTACAGCCAGTCTCACCATTAGCAACAATGGGAGTCACTAGGAAGATCGTCGCCAAGGGCAATGGCACTGACAAGCCCAAGGCTGGGGATGAAGTCACCATCGAATACACAGGCAACCTTTACGACGAGTCGAAGGGAGCGAAGGATGACTTTCGAGGCAAGCAGTGTGTACCCCCACGCCAACGCTGTAGTCCACTGGCGGATATCTAAGCGGCATGCTGACCAGTGTCCACCTACCGTTAGGTTCGACTCCTCCAAAGGCCGTGGAGACTTCAAGACTCAGATCGGCGTGGGCAAAGTCATTAAGGGTATGACGAAACTACAATAACCCCCAGGGTCAATGATTGACACACACAAGGCTGGGATGAGGGCGTTACGGAGATGAGCCTTGGGGAGAAGGCCATCTTGACCATCTCGAGGTACGTAAGCCTTGATATCCGAGCATGTGCAGCGTTTGTTCGCACGCTCGTTCCCATGGCTGTTGATCAATGTTGATATAAATGACTGACATTCCCACGCAAATAGCGACTATGCATACGGCTCCAAGTAAGGTTACACAATTCTTCCTCCATTGCATTCGGGCTCTGGGGATGAATACGCCCTGTCACCACACTCCTTCTACCTGCAGGATGGACTGATTCTATCATCCTACACAGCGGCTTCCCAGGTCTGATCCCAGCAAATTCCACCCTAATCTTGTAAGTCGAGGTCCCTTTTTCCTTTCAAGCTAATTCAATCCTCTGCAACGACGCTGTAAAATTCACAAACATCACTCAAGATATACTACATTGCCGATTGGCCTCTAATATACGTCCATATCGATATTGAAACACCCAGCAGCTAACCAATTCATGGTGACACGTTAGTGAGGTCCAGCTCAAAGGTATCAACGGCAAGAAAATTTAGTACTGCCGGATCCAGTATAGCAGGACCAACCAACCCGAATGACGCCGCAGGGTGCTCGATTTGGCGAGATACACATACGATACAGAAGGCATACTTTATGACTATCCTTCCGAGGCTCAGAATGACTACAGGTTTTCCTCTCAAAAGATGGCTGGCAAGCTGGGTTAAGACAGCAAAATAGAAGTTCACTGGACGGTATCAGATCAATCCTACAATACATACAGAACCACGTGCCGGGCTTGTGAACCCTCCACATGCTAGCACGCCATTTGCACCCACCTTTCTCGACCATCACAACCTTCGCGGAGCGCGCAAGACACGCTTGATACACTCAATCCTCTCACATCGCCACCCATACTCTTTTTGACCCATTCCCGTGGATCCTACCACTCCAGCTCCACAAGATCCTGAACCTCATGCCCGCCTCGACCCTCTCAAATACGCGTCCGTCCATACCCAGCCACCATCAGAAAATTTCCCCCAAACCCACAACGACATACTCGAGAACTCGCTACAGTCCTCTGACCCCCTACTCTCCCAACACAATCCCCATACTCTCCAACAACAATCCCCGTCCCTCTTCTCACATTCCAAGACTCCGCCTCCCATCTCATCCATCTAATTCCTCCCCAGATCCAAACCCAACCGCACCTAATAACCCCCCTTACAACCATATCCCTATCATACTCAAAATCCCCTCCAAGGCAACTAGCCCATCAAACCAGCACTAAATCCACCCTCCCCTCCAATTCAATTCTCAAAAGCGTCCTAAACAAATAACCATCACGTAAGCCCCAAAAAGCCGTCCATATATCTCCTCAAACAATCACGAAACTCACACTTAGCTCACCACCCCCCCCTTCTCCAACCCTCATCATTCCCCACAACAATATCCCCACCCCCTCTTCATCCACCCCGGGCATTAGATCATAGTCCAATATCAAGTATCAACAGCATCCATCCATCGACATCGTCCAAAACTTTCAACCGTGCCCGATCACCACACTCAACTCACAACTCACAACTTCCCCCTGAATCCCATCCCCCATTCCCCCTCCGCCACCTACCCTCCCCCATAATCCTAATCCCAATTACAAACCCAACACCCCATCACCCCCATCGCCTCTTCTTTATCTACACAAATCCCTCACATCAGAGTCTATTCATCGATCAAGTATCAATAGTATTTATAACCCTCGTCTAAAACCTTTACTAAGTATGCTAGGTTACCATACTCACAACCTACAACCTACAACCTATAACTCACTATAAGTACTTACAACTCATAATAATATATGACTTCTAATCCATAACCTATACTAAACCTATAACCTAGAACCTATAACTCACAACTCACAACCTCCCCCTGAATTCCCCCCCCTCCGCCACCCACCACTACCCATACCAACATACTAAACCTATCACATCACCCACCCCCATCCTCCTCTTTATCCACCCTGAGCATCAGGTTCATAATTTTAAAAATAAGGATTAACAGCATCCATCCATCAACCTCGTCCAAAACCTTTACTATGCTGGATTACCATACTTATAACCTATAACCCACCACCCACAACCCACAACCCACAACCCACAACCCCCATCCCCCATCCTCACCACCCTATCCCCCATCCTCACCACCCCATCCCCCATCCCCCATCCCCCATCCCCCATCCCCCATCCCCCATCCCCCATCCCCCATCCCCCATCCTCCCCTCCGCCCTCCCAACAACCCACCCTTCCCCATCATCATCGCCCCCATCATCGCCCCCATCGCCCCCTATAAAAACCCACCCTTCCCTATAATCCCAATCCCAATCCCA